>Ga0307511_10002759_pt1 | contig 18256 bp, 17 predicted proteins | sample 13_EM_MG_FD_200266 | JGI IMG/M metagenome (GOLD analysis project Ga0307511, IMG submission 200266) | Populus trichocarpa ectomycorrhiza microbial communities from riparian zone in the Pacific Northwest, United States - 13_EM | ecosystem: Host-associated > Plants > Roots > Unclassified | place... | reverse complement strand
CCCGGCCGTTCGGGATGGAGATCTGATGCGCGTCCCGCTTTCTTGGCTGCGGGAGTACGTCGACCTGCCGGCGACGGAGACCGGCCGCGACGTCCAGGCCAAGCTCATTTCGGTCGGCCTCGAGGTGGAGACCGTCGAGCAGCTCGGCGACGGCCTCAAGGGCCCGCTCGTCGTCGGCAAGGTCCTCACCATCGAGGAGCTGGAGGGCTTCAAGAAGCCCATCCGCTTCTGCACGGTGGACGTCGGCCAGGCCAACGGCACGGGTGAGCCCCAGGAGATCGTCTGCGGCGCCCGCAACTTCGCCGTCGGCGACAAGGTCGTCGTGGTCCTCCCCGGCGCGGTCCTGCCGGGCGGCTTCGCGATCGCCGCGCGCAAGACGTACGGCAAGACCTCGCACGGCATGATCTGCTCCAGCGACGAGCTGGGCATGGGCGACGACGGCACCAAGGGCATCATCGTCCTGCCGCCCGAGCACGAGGTCGGCACCGACGCGATCGAGCTGCTCCAGCTCGTCGACGAGGTCCTCGACATCGCCGTCACGCCCGACCGCGGCTACGCCCTGTCGATCCGCGGCGTCGCCCGCGAGACCGCCACCGCCTACGGCCTCCCGCTGAGCGACCCGGCCCTCCTCGACGTACCGGGGCCGAACGCCTTCGGCTACCCGGTCCAGGTCTCCGACCCGCTCGGCTGCGACCGCTTCACCGCCCGCACGGTGACCGGCCTCGACCCCGAGGCCCGCTCCCCGCTCTGGCTGACCCGCCGCCTCCAGAAGGCGGGCATGCGCCCGATCTCGCTCGCCGTCGACATCACCAACTACGTGATGCTGGAGCTGGGCCAGCCCCTGCACGCCTACGACCGTTCCCGCGTCCAGGGTCCGATCGGCGTGCGCCGGGCCTCGCAGGGCGAGAAGCTCACCACCCTCGACGGCGTCAAGCGCACGCTGGACGCCGAGGACCTGGTGATCACCGACGACCGCGGCCCCATCGGCCTCGCGGGCGTCATGGGCGGCGCCAACACCGAGATCGACGACACCGAGGGCACCACCACCGAGGTAGTCGTCGAGGCCGCCCACTTCGACGCGCTCTCCATCTCGCGCACGGCCCGCCGCCACAAGCTGGCCTCCGAGGCGTCCAAGCGCTTCGAGCGAGGCGTCGACCCGCAGGCCGCCTCAGCCGCCGCGCAGCGCACGGTCGACCTCCTGGTCCTCCTCGCGGGCGGCACGGCGGACGCCGGCGTCACCGAGGTCATCGCGCCCTCGGCCCCGCACACCATCACCATTCCGGCCAACCACCCGGACAAGGTGGCGGGCGTCGACTACGGCCGCGAGACGGTCGTACGCCGTCTCCAGCAGGTCGGCTGCGACGTTTACGGGCAGGACGAGCTGATCGTCACCGTCCCGTCCTGGCGCCCCGACCTGACGGACCCGAACGACTTGGCGGAGGAGGTCATCCGCCTGGAGGGCTACGAGAACCTGCCCTCCACGCTCCCCAAGCCCCCCGCGGGCCGGGGCCTCACCGACCGCCAGCGCCTGCACCGCCGCGTCGGCCGCGCACTCGCGGGCGCCGGCTACGTGGAGGCGCCGAACTACCCGTTCGTCGGCGAGCACGTCTTCGACCAGTTCGGCCTGGCCGCCGACGACCCGAACCGCAAGGTCGTCAAGCTGGTCAACCCGCTCTCCGACGAGGAGCCCGCACTCCGCACGACACTGCTGCCGGGCCTGCTCGGTGCCCTGCGGCGCAACGACGGTCGTGGCTCCCATGACCTGGCGCTGTTCGAGACGGGCCTGGTCTTCCACCCGCGCGAGGAACTGAAGATCGCCGTACGACTCCCCGTCGACCGGCGTCCCACCGACGAGGAGATCGCCTCCCTCACCGAGGCGCTCCCGCTCCAGCCCCGGCACGCGGCCGTCGTCCTCACGGGCGCCCGCGAGCAGGCCGGCTGGTGGGGCAAGGGCCGCCCGTCCGACTGGGCCGACGCGGTCGAGTCGGCGCGGGTGCTCGCACGTGAGGCCGGTACGGAACTCATCGTCCGTGGCGGGCAGTACGGGCCGTGGCACCCCGGCCGTTGCGCCGAACTCGCGGTCGTCCTCAGGGGTGTTGAGCAAGTCATCGGGTATGCCGGTGAGTTGCACCCCGGTGTGCTGAAGACCCTGGGTCTGCCCGCGCGCACCAGCGCGATGGAGCTGGACCTGGACGTCCTGGAGTCGGCGTCGTCGGGTGTCCCCAAGGGCCCGAAGATCTCCACGTTCCCGGTCGCCACGCAGGACGTCGCGCTGGTCGTCGACGCCTCGGTCCCGCACGCGGACGTCGAGGCGTCGCTGCGCGAGGGCGCCGGTGAACTGCTGGAGTCCATCCGGCTGTTCGACGTGTACGAGAACGCTGCGCAGCTTGGCGAGGGGAAGAAGTCGCTGGCGTATGCGTTGCGGTTCCGGGCGGCTGATCGGACGTTGACTGTCGACGAGGCGTCTGCGGCTCGGGATGCGGCGGTCTCGCTTGCCGCTGAGCGAGTCGGGGCGGTACTTCGCGGCTGAGGGGCGGGGAGCTGCGGTGGGTTGCCGGCTGCGGGTTCGTTGTGGCTGGTCGCGCAGTTCCCCGCGCCCCTTCAGGGCGCCTGGTGTGGGCCTGCATTTGAAGGCTCACCTGCATAAATGCACCTGTCTCATGTCACCTCACTCGTTCGGGTGAGAAGTTCGGGCGATCCGGCCCGATCGGGGCATGTGGTCGACAGAATCGGACCGGCCTTTCGGGGTCGGTCCGATTGCGCTGTCGGGGCCTATTTGGGGGGCCACAGGCATGATCCGCATCAAGGCTGGGGTGCCCCGCAGGCCGCGCCCGAGGCCGCGCGCCCGCCGTCCACTGCGCCGGGCGCTCGCTCTGGGGCTGCCCACGATGTGGGGTGCCATAGCGATCACCTACAAACTCACCTGCCCGCTCGCCCAGCAGACCGGCCTGGGCGCCCGCATCGTCACCAGCGCGGTGTTCTTCGCGGTCGGCACCGGTCTCATCGTCCAGGTCCGCCGCTCCCTGCTGCGCGAACTCCGCCAGATCCGCCAGATCGCGGGCGCCGCCCAGAACGCGCTGCTCCGCCCGCTACCACCCCGCCTCGACGGCCTGAACATCGCCGCCGCGCAACTCTCCGCCGAGCGAGGCGCGGTGGTGGGCGGCGACCTCTACGAGGTGATCGCCACCGAGCACGGCGTCCGGGTCGTGATGGGAGACGTAAGAGGCCATGGCATCGCCGCGATCGGCACGGTCGCCGCGGTCCTCGGCAGCTTCCGCGAGGCCGCCCACGACGAACCCGACCTGGAGGGCGTCCTACGCCGCCTCGACCGCGCCCTCGCCCGCCACCTTCGCGAACGCGCCCGCGCGGAACACCCGGCGTCGGGCGCGCCGGACCCCGACAGCCCGGTGGCCGAGGAGTTCGTCACGGTACTGCTGCTGGAGATCGGCGCGGACGGCGAACTCCGCGCCCTCAACTGCGGTCATCCGTGGCCGTATCGGTTGAGCGGGACGGGTGCCGAGCCGCTGGCCCGGGCAGATCCTCTTCCGCCGCTCGGCCCGTTTCCCCTGCCGGCGGTGCTGCCTTTCGTCTGCTGTGGCCAACTGCTCCCGGGCGAGGCGCTGTTCCTGCACACGGACGGAGCGGAGGACGCGCGGGACGCGAGGGGCCGCTTCTTCCCGCTGGCGGATGTACTGGCAGAGGTGGTGGGTCAACAGCCGCTTCCGGTACCGCAGTCGGTCTTGGGTTCGGTCTTCACGGCCCTCCTGCACCACACAGGAGGCACCCCGACGGACGACGTGGCGATACTCGTCGTGCGCAATGACCGCAAGTCCAAGTGCACCAACCCAGGGGCGCGGGGACCTGCGCGACAAGCCACGACGCCGCCGCACCCGACCAACTACCCACAACGCAACGGCGTCTAGTCGCACCGAACCCCACCGCAAAGCCAGGCCGCCGCACTTACGAGGGGGAGCCGGCGGCCCGGCCGGCCTCTTGCGAGGCAATCCAGTCAACCGGTTGGAAACTCTCCGCAACAGCGCGCACACACCCCGGATCCACGCACTCCGTTCACACCCCGTGTGAGCCCAACCGCACTACTCTGTCCGCACCGAGTCACCGGGGGGCCATCCATGCAGCCCAACACACTTCTCGACGCCATCCTGGACGAGGCGGGCATCTCGCACGCGGGACTTGCCGCCCATGTGAACCAGGCGGGCCGGGCCCGAGGTCTCGCACTCCGGTACGAACACACCGCCGTGGCAAGGTGGTTGAAGGGCCAGCGACCGCGAGGCCAGGTCCCCGACCTGATCTGCGAGGTGCTCGCGACCCGCCTGCACAGACCCGTCACGCTCGACGACATCGGCCTCGGCGTACCCGGCGAACCCTCCACCCCGCACGGCACCTCCCTCTCCGGCTTCGTCGAGCGGGCCACCGCCCTGTGGCGCTCCGACGAACAGCAGCGCCCGCACATCCTCGGGGCGCCCGCGGTCACCGGAACGCCCGCCGTGATGCCGGTGTGGGAGTGGGAGAACCCACCGGACGACGTGGACGTCTCGCGCGGCGGCCGGCACCGGGTGAGCATGGCCGACATCGAGATGCTGCGCGCTGCCCGCGCCCACTACGAGCAGATGTACCGCAAGGCCGGCGGCGTGGCGACCCGCACCCGCATCGTCGGCTTCCTCAACTCCGAGACCGCCCCGCTGCTGCGCGGCAGCTACACCGACGCCACCGGCCGTCAACTGCACCGGGCGACCGGCGGGTTGGTGGCGATCGCGGGCATCTGCGCCTACGACTCCGACGCGCACGGACTCGCCCAGCGCTACTTCCACCAGGCGCTGCGGCTCGCAAAGGCCAGTAACGACAGGGGACTTGGCGCGTACGTCATCGCGCTGCTCGTCAACCAGTCGCTGTTCATGCGGGAGTTCCGGCAGGCCGTCGCCTTCGCGGAGGCCGCGCTGCGGGCCGCGGGCCGGCAGATCACCCCGGCGCTCGCCTCCGACCTGTACGCGATGCAGGCGAAGGCGTACGCACACCTCGGCGACGGCACGAGCGCGCTCTCCTGCATCCGGCGGGCCGAGCAGGCCGCTGAACGCATCCGGCGCGGATACGAACCCGACGAGACCGGCTATGTCCAGCCCGGCCTGGTCAACGTCCAGGTGGCGGAGGCGCTGCTCAGCCTCGGCGATCTGACCGCGGCGGGGGAGCACGCCACGGCGGCCGTGGACACTCCGGCGCACGACCGGGGCCGGGTGCACCGCCTCGCCATGCTCAGCCAGATCGAACTGCGCCAGGGCAACGCCGACAAAGCGGTGGCCACCGCGCTGCAGATGGCCGAGCAGGCCAGGGGGATGGAGTCCCAGCGGCTGCGCGACAGACTCCGCGCGGTGCGCGAGTACCTGGTGCGCAGCGACTGCGCGGGTACGGCCGAGGCGGCCGAACTCATCGACGGGGCACTGCGCGTACCGCTGTAGACCACTACTCGTAGACGTCCACGACACAGTCCCTGCTGCGATATTGCCACTTACTCGACGGAAGGTGGCAGAACCGTGCAGTGGACGAAACAGAACGAACAAACTGTGTACTCAAACCGCTGGTTCAGCGTCAATCTCGCGGATGTCGAACTACCCGACGGCCAGCACCTCGACCACTTCCTCATACGGCTGAGGCCGGTGGCGGTGGCGACGGTCGTCAACGAGGCGAACGAAGTTCTCCTCCTGTGGCGGCACCGCTTCATCACCGACAGCTGGGGGTGGGAGCTCGCGGCTGGCGTCGTCGAGGACGGCGAGGACATCGCGCGGGCCGCCGCCAGGGAACTGGAGGAAGAGACCGGCTGGCGGCCGGGGCCCCTGCACCACCTGATGAGCGTGGAGCCGTCCAACGGGCTCACGGACGCCCGGCACCACATCTACTGGGCCGACGAGGGCGAGTACACCGGACACCCCGTGGACGACTTCGAATCGGACCGCCGGGAATGGGTACCGCTCAAACTCGTACCCGACATGGTCGCCCGCGGGGAGGTCCCGGCCGCCAACATGGCGGCCGCGTTACTGCTGTTGCACCACTTGAGACTGGGGGAGGATGCGGCGCCCCGTAGGGGCGCGGGGAACTGCGCGACCAGCCACAACGGACCCGCAGCCGATCCACCACCCTTCGAGCGGCACGTCTAGCGTCCCAGGGCCTGCCAGACCGTAACGACAAGTGCACCCACGGCGGTCAACGCGGCTATCGCCGGCAGCGGCCACCTGGTGTGCTCCAGTGCAACGACTCGCGCGCTCAGATCATCCACTTCCTTGTCGGTCTCCTCGGTGCGATGGCTGAGCAGGGCCAGCCCTCCCTCGACCCGCGCGTAGGCGACGTCGAGGCGGCGGCGTAACTCTGCGAGTTCTCCATGTACCACGGGATGCTCGGGGTCGGCGGTCACGTGTCCGCTCCTTTCCGTAGTCGGAACATCCCTTGCATGCGCATGAAGAGTCAACTCGCCTGGTGGACACCGGGGGAGAGTGTGCGAGCGGCATATGCGGGCCCGGCGCGCACACGGTGTGTGAATGCCGCGGGCCCGGCACTCCGAAGAGCGCCGGGCCCGTAACGGCCGTAATGTCACGGTGAGTTGCCGCGAGGCGGGTGCTCAGCCGTAGGTGTAGAACCCCGAGCCGGACTTACGGCCGAGGCGGCCCGCGTCGACCATGCGCTGGAGCAGCGGGGGAGCGGCGTACAGCGGCTCCTTGTACTCCTCGTACATCGAGTACGCGACCGAGGCGACCGTGTCCAAGCCGATCAGGTCGGACAGCTTCAGCGGGCCCATCGGGTGGGCGCAGCCCAGCTCCATGCCGTTGTCGATGTCCTCGCGGCTGGCGATGCCCGACTCGAACATCCGGATCGCGGACAGGAGATAGGGGATCAGCAGCGCGTTGACCACGAAGCCGGAGCGGTCCTGGGCGCGGATCGCGTGTTTGCCGAGGACCTTCTCGGTGAACAGCTGGGCGCGGCTGAGCGTGCCCTCGGAGGTGGTCAACGCCGGGATCAGCTCGACGAGTTGCTGCACCGGGGCCGGGTTGAAGAAGTGGATGCCGATGACCTGGTCGGGGCGCGAGGTGGTGACCGCGAGCCGCACCAGCGGGATCGAGGAGGTGTTGGAGGCGAGGATCGCGTCGGGGCGGGTCACGACCTGGTCGAGCACCTGGAAGATCTCGGTCTTCACCTGCTCGTTCTCGACGACGGCCTCGATGACGAGGTCGCGGTCGGCGAACTCGCCGAGATCGGTGGTGAAGCTGAGCCGCGCCCGGGTCTCGGCCAGTTCCCCGGCGGAGATCTTGCCGCGGTCGGCGGCCTTGGACAGGGAGTTGAACAGCCGGGTCCGGCCGATCTCCAGGGCCTCGCCGGTGGTCTCGGCGACCTTCACGTCCAGGCCTGCGCGGGCGCACACCTCGGCGATACCGGCGCCCATCTGGCCGCAGCCGACCACTCCGACGCGCGAGATGTCTCCCGACGGGATGTCCGTCACATCGTCCCCTTCGCTGCTGATGCGGGCTCTGGTAGAACCCCGTTGTCCGGAGTCTGCTCCGATCGTGCACGTTACCCGCAAGTATCGATGATCGATCGTCGGGGTCGGGCATCCTGGGGCGCGGAGACGATCCGTGACCGCACGGATCCGCAGCGTATGGGGGTGTACGAATGGGGCGATTGTCACGCCGGACGTTCGCGATGGCGGCGCTGTCCACGCTGGCTACGACCGGCAGTGCGGCGGCGGACACCGGGCGCGCGCCGGCAGCGGCCGGGCGTCCACGTGCGGTCACCGAGATGCGCGGCGTGTGGCTGGCGACGGTGGCCAACCGCGACTGGCCCTCACGCCCGGGCCTGACCGCCGCGCAGCAGCGCACCGAACTGATCGCCCACCTCGACACGGCGGTCCGTGACCGCCTCAACACGGTGATCTTCCAAGTCCGGCCCACCGCCGACGCGTTGTGGCCCTCGCCGTACGAACCCTGGTCCCAGTACCTGACCGGCACCCAGGGCGTCGCTCCCGGCTGGGACCCGCTGAAGACGGCCGTAGAGGAAGCGCATGTGCGGGGGCTGCAACTGCACGCCTGGTTCAACCCGTACCGCATCGCCAACCACACCGACCCGACGAAGCTCGTCGCCTCGCACCCCGCGCGCAAACACCCCGACTGGGTCGTGACGTACGGCGGGAAGCTCTACTACAACCCCGGACTGCCGCAGGTCCGCCTCTTCGTCGAGAACGCGATCCTCGACGCGGTGCGCAAGTACCCCGTGGACGCGGTCCACTTCGACGACTACTTCTATCCGTACCCGGTCGCCGGCCAGACCTTCGACGACGACGCGGCCTACGACAAGTACGGCGGCGCCTTCACCGACCGGGCCGCCTGGCGACGCGACAACATCGACAGACTGATCCGCGAGACCGCCGCCCGCATCAAACAGATCCGCCCGGGGACGCGCTTCGGCATCAGCCCCTTCGGTGTGTGGCGCAACGCCGCGACCGACCCGCGCGGCTCCGACACCACGGCGGGCGTGCAGACGTACGACGATCTCTGCGCGGACACCCGCAAGTGGGTGCGCGAGGGCTGGATCGACTACATCGTCCCGCAGCTGTACTGGAACATCGGCTTCGCTCCCGCCGACTACGCGAAGCTGCTGCCCTGGTGGGCGGCGGTCGCGCGCGGCTCGAAGACGCGGCTGTACGCGGGCGAGGCGCTCTACAAGGCGGGAGACCCGGCGCAGCCCGCGGCCTGGCAGGACCCGGCCGAACTCTCCCGGCACCTCACCCTCGCCGACCGCTACCCGGAGGTCGGCGGGCATGTCTTCTTCGCCGCCCGGGACGTCGCGGTGGACCCGGTCGGGGCCATGGCGCGGGTGGTCGCCGACCACTACGGGCAGCCGGCGAAACCCCCGCGCTGATCTACCGTTCCGTGTCCTGGTGCCTGACCTCGCAGTCGGGGCCGGGTGACATCACGGCCTCGTGCCCGTCGGGGAAGCGGACGCGGTAGGGCGGTTTGCCCTCCGTGCCCATCACCTCGACGACCTCCGAGACCTGGTCGTGCAAGCCGACCACCCTGCCGTGCTGGACGAGCCTGTCGCCAACGGTCGCACGCATCTGCAGCGCCTCCTCACCGAGTCCGGGAGCAGCGGTCCATGCCTTTCGAGTCTACGGCGGCCCGCCCCGCCGTGACCGGGTCGCGCACGCCCCTCAACTCCGGGCGCGCTGGGTGACGGCGATGCACACCAGCACGGCCGCCGCCGTCAGCGGAGCGGCCACCGGCAGGTGCTCGCCGAGCAGGACCACCGACCACACCAGCGTGAGCAGTGGCTGCGCCAACTGCAACTGGCTGGCCTTCGGGACCCCGATCGCCGCCATGCCCCGGTACCAGACGACGAGCCCCAGGAACTGCGAACCGGCGGCGACCCACAGCACCCCGGCCACACTGTGCGCGGTGAGCTGCGGGGTGTCGTAGGACAGCGCGACCGCGGCGGCCGGCACGCTCAGCGGGAGGCAGAGGACCAGTGCCCAGGCGATGACCTGCCAGCCGGGCATCACCCGGGCCAGCCGGCCGCCCTCGGTGTAGCCGGCCGCGCAGACCAGCAGGGCCGCGAGGAGATACAGGTCGGCGCCGGTCAGCGCGCCGCCGCTCTGCTGGATCGTGAAGGCGAGCACCGCGCCGGCGCCCGCGAGCGCGGCCGTCCAGAAAGTGCGCGAGGGGCGGACGCCGGTGCGCAGCGCGGACAGGGCCGCGGTGGTCAGCGGCAGCAGGCCGACGACGACCGCCGCGTGCGCGGTGGTGGACGTCTCCAGCGCGAGCGTGGTCAGCATCGGGAAGCCGACCACCACTCCGGCCGCGACGACGGCCAGCCCGGCCCAGTGCCGGCGGGCGGGCACGGGCACGCGCAGCGCCAGCAGACAGCCGCCCGCCATCATCGCGGCGAGGACGCAGCGCACCGCCACCAGCGACCAGGGGCCGAAGCCTTCCAGCCCCCAGGCGGTGGCGGGAAAGGTGAGGGAGAAGGCGATCACACCGAGCGCGGCGAGGACCGTACCGGCGGGGGTCTTCGCCGCCCTGTCCGTCCCGGTGGTGGCGGGGGCGGTGCTGACCGCTATCGGGCTCGTTGCAGTAGCGCTATCGTGTGCTCTCATGCAAGAGCGTAGCAGTGTCGGCGAACTGGCGAATCATCTACGGAGTGAGCTCGACCGCTACTCTCCAGGTGGAAAGCTGCCATCGAGCCGGGCGCTCGTCGAGCGGTTCCGGGTGAGCCCGGTGACCGTCACGCGCGCCCTGGCGCAGCTGACCGCCGAGGGACTGGTGGTCACCCGCCCCGGCGCGGGCGCGTTCCGGGCCATGCCACGCACCGCGACCGCCGCTACCGGAGACACCTCCTGGCAGGAGGTCGCACTCAGCGCGGACGGTGCCGCCGACGTCGTACCGCGCACGGTCGACGCGTCCGCCGTCCTGGCCACGCTGGCCGTCCCGCCGCCGGGAGTGATCGAGTTCAACGGCGGTTATCTGCACCCGTCCCTGCAGCCCGAGCGGGCGATGGCCGCGGCCCTGTCCCGGGCCGGGCGGCGCCCCGGCGCCTGGAGCCGGCCGCCGATCGAGGGCCTGCCGGAACTGCGCGAGTGGTTCGCGCGCGGCATCGGCGGATCGGTCACCGCCGCCGACGTCCTCGTCGGCGCGGGCGGCCAGACCGCGCTCACCACCGCACTGCGCGCCCTGGCACCCCCCGGCGCCCCCGTCCTCGTCGAATCACCCACCTATCCGGGCATGTTGGCGATCGCGCGGGCCGCCGGTCTGCGCCCGGTCCCCGTGCCGGTCGACGCGGACGGCGTACGTCCTGCCCTGCTCGCCGACGCCTTCCACGCGACCGGTGCCCGGGTGTTCGTCTGCCAGCCCCTCTTCCAGAACCCGACCGGCGCCGTCCTGGCCCCCGCCCGCCGCCCGGAGGTCCTGCGCATCGCCCGCGACGCGGGCGCGTTCGTCATCGAGGACGACTTCGTACGACGGCTGGTGCACGAGGACGCGGGACCGCTGCCGCGCCCGCTGGCCGCCGACGACCCCGACGGAGTCGTCGTCCACGTCGGCTCGCTCACCAAGGCCACCTCACCCAGCTTCCGGGTCAGCGCGCTCACCGCGCACGGACCGGTACTGCAACGCCTGCGCGCCATCCAGGTCGTCGACACCTTCTTCGTTCCCCGCCCGCTCCAGGAAGCGGCCCTCGAACTCGTCGGCTCACCGGCCTGGCCACGCCATCTCCGCGCCATCTCGGCCGAGTTGAAGACCCGCCGGGACACCATGACGGCGGCCCTGCGCCTGGAACTCCCCGACTTCTCCCTTCCGCACATCCCCTCCGGCGGCTACCACCTCTGGCTCCGCCTCCCCGCCGGCACGGAGGAGCAGTCCCTCACGACCGCGGCCCTCCGCGCGGGCGTCTCCCTCACCCCCGGCCGCCCCTACTTCAGCGCCGAGCCTCCCGCCGCCCACATCAGACTGAGCTTCGCGGCGGTTGCGGGGACGGGGGAGATCGTGGAGGGGGTACGGCGGCTACGGGCGGCCTACGGCACGGGGTGAGCGCCCCAAAGGGGCGCGGGGCGGTGACATCCTGCGGCTCCGCCGCGTGGGCGCGCCCAGCCCCCACCGGCCCGCAGCGGAAAACCACTCGACGCCCACGTTCCTGGCCTGCAAGTCTCCCGCCATGAACGACATCCCGAGCCTCCCCGACGGCTACGAGTTCTCCGCCGACACCGCCCGCGTCGACCTCGACCGCGTCCACCACTGGCTGTCGACCGACGCCTACTGGGCGAAGGGCCGCCCCCGCGAGCAGCACGAACGCGCGGTCGCGTCCTCGATGAACTTCGGGGTGTACGACACCGCTTCGGGCGAGCAGGTGGCGTACGCGCGTGTGGTGACCGACGGCGCGCTGTTCGGATGGCTGTGCGACGTGTACGTGGACACGTCGGCCCGCGGCAAGGGCATCGGTACGGCGTTCGTCGCCGCCGTACGCGAGGAGCTGCGGCCGCTCGGAGTGCGCCGGATCCTCCTCGCCACGCACGACGCCCACGGGGTGTACGAGAAGGTCGGATTCAAGCCACTGGAGCGGCCCGACCAGTGGATGGCCCTGTATTTCGAGTGACTTGTCCGCCTGGTCCTGACTTCGAAGTAAGGTTTCGCCCACCCTGGGTAACTCTCATCCGGCCCCCCTTGACCTGCGTACTTCGGCGGGATCACGATCGCCGCATGCAACTTCGGGTCACGTTCGTCGCAGCCGCGCGCAGCTCCCCGCTGCTCGCGGAGCGCTTCGAGGACGACCGGCCGCTGGACCAGGCGGGCTGGGACGAGGTGCAGCGCGCCGCGCCGGTACTGCTGCCGCTGGCGGCGGCGGAGCTGCGCTACTGCTCGCCGACCCCGCGCAGCCGTACCACCGGCGACGGCCTCGGCTACACCCCGCTGGTGCAACTCGCGCTGCGGGACTGCGACATGGGCCGCTGGCGCGGGCTGACGCTCGGCGAGGCGATGGCCCGCGAACCGGCACTGGTGGACGCCTGGCTCGCCGACCCGCGCTCCACCCCGCACGGTGGTGAGTCGCTGCTCTCCTTCATCGCCCGGGTGGGCGGCTGGCTGGACACCCGGCCCATCGAGGACGGCGGCCGGATAGTCGCCGTCGCCGAACCCTCCGTCATCCGGGCCGCGTTGGTCTACGCCCTCAAGGCCCCGCCCTCGACCTACTGGAACCTCGACGTACGCCCCCTGTCCACGACCACCGTCACCGGCAGCGCGGGCCGCTGGAACCTGCGCTTCGACGGAGCGGCGGTTCAGTCGAGGCGGGTCTAGCCAGTGTGAGCCACCGGCCGACTCGGGGGAGAGAAGCCCGAGTTCAGCCCATGCGCACGTAATCCGTGCCGAGCACCAGGTCCTTCGCGGGACCGCCCACCCGCCACACGGTCCGCCACCGGTCCGCGTCCCGGACCGTGAACTCGCCCCGGTACAGGTCCGCCGAGCAGGGATGGTCGGCGACATACCGTCCCGATGTCAGATCGAGCGCGTGGAAGGGCCGTCCGTCGCCGAAGCGCACATCTGCCGTACCGGGCGCCGTGCCCGGCAGGAACCGCAGCGTCCGCTCGGCGGGGCGGGCCACGCCCTGCCAGGTGAAGGTGCCCGACTCGGCGTGCAGCAGGCCTCCTTCGGGCAGCGTGCTGAAGACGGTCGTGCCCGAGAACCCGCCCTCGTCCCCGCTCGCCAGATCCCGCACCGACCGCCGCACCCGCCAACTCCCGGACAGATACGCCAGAACATCGGGAACCGGCCAGAACTCGCCCACTGTCACCCCTTCCTGCGCCACCGGCGCCACCCGTCCGGCGAGTCGACGGGCGCCTTCCGCTCCGTCTGGGCCCGGATCTCGTAGTGCGACGCGTGACTCGTGGTCCGGAAGGCCTCCTCGTACGCGGCCAGAGCGCCGCCGATCCCGCCCCCGGCGGTGCCGCGGCGGCGGATCCGCCGGGCCAGCCAGGTGAAGAACCCCAGCGTGCCGGCGAGAAAGCCGAGCAGGACGAGGTACGGCAACAACGCGGACATGTCCTGGACCCTACGTCCTGGGCCGTGTCCGCAAAGTCCCTCCCCCGGAGGGGGTACCCCCAGCCCCGCGACGCCCGGCACTCCCCCAGCCTTCGGCCGGGGGACCCCCGGAGCACGCACCGGACGCCGCAGTGCCCGCCCTCCGGGCGGACGACGGGACTGTGCCGACACGGCCTGGCCTGCGCCGGTCCCATTGACGTGCTCACGACCCTTGCCTATCTTGCCGTTCGAAGTGCTGACCGACGTCCGATATATCGAACTGGACATTCGAGCATCGCGCACGATCCGATACGAGCCGCGGAGTATCCATGTCACGCACCAGCCGCACCCGCCTGAGACTTGCCCTCGGGGCAAGCGCTTTCCTGCTGGCGACGGCCATCGTCCCCGCCCCCGCCCACGCCGAGGACGTCACCGACTACGCGATCACCGTCGACCCCGGCACGCGGGGCGCCGCGATCGACAAAACGATGTACGGCGTCTTCTTCGAGGACATCAACCGCGCGGCCGACGGCGGCCTGTACGCCGAGCTTGTGCAGAACAGGTCCTTCGAGTACTCCACCGACGACAACAAGTCGTACACCCCGCTGACCGGTTGGACGGTCGCGGGCACGGCCCAGGTGGTGAACGACGCCGGCCGCCTCAACGAGACCAACCGCAACTACCTTGTCCTGGACGCCGGTTCGTCCGTCACCGACGTCGGCTACAACACCGGCATCGCGGTCGAGGACGGCAAGAAGTACGACTTCTCGGTGTGGGCCCGCGCCGACAGTGGCACCACGCTCACCGTGAGCCTCCAGGACACCGGCGGCACCCTGGCTACCGCCCACCAGGTCGCCGTGCGGAAGAACGGCTGGGCCAAGTACAAGAGCACGTTCACCGCGACCCGCACCAGCACCACCGGCCGCCTCACCGTCGCCTCCTCGGCCGCGACCGCCCTCGACATGGTCTCCCTCTTCCCCCGCGACACCTACAAGCATGAGCCGAACGGCCTGCGGAAGGACCTCGCCGAGAAGATCGCCGCCCTGCACCCGGGATTCGTGCGCTTCCCCGGCGGCTGCCTGGTCAACACCGGTTCCATGGACGACTACAGCGCGGCCTCCGGCTACCAGCGCAAGCGGTCGTATCAATGGAAGGACACGGTCGGCCCGGTCGAGCAGCGCGCCACCAACTCCAACTTCTGGGGTTACAACCAGAGTTACGGCCTCGGCTACTACGAGTACTTCCGCCTCGCCGAGGACATCGGCGCGATGCCGCTGCCCGTCGTACCGGCCCTGGTGACCGGCTGCGGCCAGAACAAGGCCGTCGACGACCCTGCATTGCTCAAGCGGCATGTCCAAGACACCCTGGATCTCATCGAGTTCGCCAACGGCCCGGTCACCTCGAAGTGGGGCAAGCTGCGCGCCGAGATGGGCCACCCCAGGCCCTTCCACCTCACCCACATCGAGGTGGGCAACGAGGAGAACCTCCCCGCCGCGTTCTTCGCCCGCTTCACCCAGTTCCGCGCCGCGATCCAGGCCGCGTACCCGTACATGACCGTGATCTCCAACGCGGGCCCGGACGACAGCGGTTCGACCTTCGACACGGCCTGGCAGCTCAACAAGGACGCGCATGTCGACATGGTCGACGAGCACTACTACAACAGCCCGCAGTGGTTCCTCCAGAACAACAACCGCTACGACTCCTACGACCGCACCGGCCCGAAGGTCTTCCTCGGCGAATACGCCTCCGGCGGCAACGCGTTCAAGAACGGCCTCGCCGAAGCGGCCTACATGACCGGCCTGGAACGCAACGCCGACGTGGTCAAACTTGCCTCCTACGCACCCCTGTTCGCCAACGAGGACTACGTCCAGTGGCGCCCGGACCTGGTGTGGTTCAACAACCACGCCTCCTGGGGCTCCGCCAACTACGAGGTGCAGAAGCTGTTCATGAACAACGTCGGCAGCCGGGTGGTGCCGTCGACGGCCACCGGCACACCGTCACTCGTCGCCCCGATCTCCGGCGCGGTCGGCCTGTCGACCTGGGCGACGAGCGCGGCGTACGACGATGTGAAGGTGACGGCGGCGGACGGTACGGCGCTGCTCTCCGACGACTTCTCCGGTGACGCGACGCAGTGGACCCAGACAGGAGGCGGGAGTTGGAGCCTCCAGGACGGGCAGTACGTCCAGACCGACACCGCCGCCGAGAACACCATGGTGTCGGCGGGCGACCCGGCCTGGCACGACTACGACCTGCATGTGAAGGCCACCAAGAAGGCAGGAAAGGAAGGCTTCCTGGTCGCGTTCGGCGTCAAGGACACCGGCAACTACTACTGGTGGAACCTGGGCGGCTGGAACAACACCCAGACCGCAGTCGAACAGGCCGTGGACGGCGGCAAGTCCACGCTGATCGCCAAGCCGGGGACCATCGAGACGGGCCGGGCCTACGACGTCGACATCAAGGTGAGGGGCCGTCAGGTCGCCCTGTACCTCGATGGGCAGGAGTGGGGAAGCTTCACCGACGACAAGCCGGCCGAGCCGTTCCGCCAGGTCGCCACCTTGGACGCGAAGACGGGTGACCTGATCGTGAAGGTCGTCAACGCCCAGTCCTCGGCGGCCCGTACGGCGATCGATCTGGGCGGTGCCAAGGTCGCGTCCAAGGCGAAGGTGACCACGCTCGCCGCCGCGCCCGACGCGGTGAACAGCGAGACGGCGACCGCAGTCGCGCCGGTCGTGTCCACCTTCAAAGGCGTTGCCGACAGGTTCAGTTACACCTTCCCGGCGAACTCCGTCACGTTCCTCAGGATCAGGCAGAGGTAGCTTCCGCGTCCGGAGTGGGCTGCTGTCCCAGCGGCAGCAGCCCACGCTCGGCGAAGACCTTCTTCGCGGCGAAGGTCGCGTTGAGGGCCTTCGGTATACCGCAGTACACCGCCGAGTGCGTCAGGGCCTCGACGATCTCCTCGGGCGTCAGGCCCACGTTCAGCGCCGCGTTCACATGCACGTCGAGCTGGGCCTCGCAGCCGCCGAGCGCGGTGAGCATGCCCAGCGTCACCAACTGGCGGTCGCGCGGGGCGAGTCCGGGACGGTCGTAGATCTCGCCGAAGGCCCAGGCGACGACCTGGTGGCCCAGCTCGGGGTTGATGTCGGCGAGCGAGTCGACGACCCGCTGCCCGGCCTCGCCGTCGACCCGCTTCAGGACCTCCAGGCCGTGGGTGAACCGCTCTTCACGGGTGGTGCTCGCGCTCATGTCAGCTCTTCCGATCCTGCTGCTCGTGCTCGTCTCGGTGTTCGTCGAGGAGCAGCTGTTCGTAGTGGTCGATCTTGTGGTCCAGCACGGTCGCGTTGCGGCGCAACGCCCGTATGCGGTCGGCGAGTTCGGCGCGGTGCTCGCGGAGCATCGCCAGCCGGTCGGCGACCGTGACGTTCCCCGCCGCCCGTAGCGCGGCGAACCGCTGCATGTCGGCGATCGACATGCCCGTCTCGCGCAGCCGCAGCAGGAACTCCAGCCAGGCCAGGTCCGCTGCCTGATAGCGCCGTTGGTTGCCGGTGCTCCGGCCGACCCGTTCGATCAGGCCGGCCTTCTCGTAGTAGCGCAAGGTGTCGTGCGAGAGTCCGGTGCGCTCGGCGACCTGGGCGATGGTCAGGGTGGGTTTCCGGTCCCCGGGGAGGGGGTTCAGGGGCTGTCCGCTGCTCATGAACACAACCGTAGAACCTGGAGCGCGCTCCAGGTCAAGCCCTGCCGGGGATCAGCCTCCGAAGTAGGCCTGAGCTGCGCGGACGCCCTCGGCCTCGGCCTGGGTGGTGAGGAACGGGCGAGGCCGGGCGAACAACCCGGTTGCGTGCCGCCGGTGTTGCTGTCACGATCCCCGGCATGATGATGCGAAAGGCGGACCTCGAAGTCCTCCGGTGACCCCTGTGTCAGCTCTCCGAGCGGGAGCCCACCGTGTCGCGTCGGCCCGACGGCTGAGCGACGAATGGCGAGCACACGGTCTGGCGGCGCGTCCCGCCGACCGGCCCGCGGCCGAAGCGGCCGTAGCCGCCCTCTACCGACTGATCGACGCCCCGGCCCCCGATTTCGTCTGGGCACCCTCGCCCACCGCGGCCCTGGCGCTCGTCCACGACGACCCGCGCACCTTCCCGCCCGTCCGCTTCCGGAGCCCCAACCTGCCCCGACGTCCGGGGGATTGGCCGGTGGCGGCCCGACTGGCCAACCTCGTGCAGAGCCAGCGCCGCAGCCTCGACCGCGCCCTCGGTCGCACCGAGTCCTGGCACTACGAGTGGCAGCGGCTCGACACCATCGCCGAACAGGCCCTGAACGCTGGGGTGCCGGTGCCGCGCATCGTCGACATGGTCGTCCGCGACGCGCTGAACACCACCCTGCGCAACTGCGTACGCGCCCCCATGCGTGCCGAGTTGACGCCCACGACCGGCGGCACGGACGGCATGACCTGGTACGGGCAGCACGACGCCCACTGGATCGGCCACTACGACGTCCACGCCCGGCTCGGCCTGGCGGCCTACCGCCGCCCCGACGCCGAACTCCTCGCCCTGCTCGCCGAGTTGGCGCGCTCCACCGGCTGGTGGTGGCCCGGCGAGGGACGCTGTGTGATGGCGGAGCGACCCACCGAGATCCACACCGAACCCCTCCCCGGCGCCCTCAACGGCGAACGCAGGCTGCACCGCGACGAAGGCCCCGCCGTCCGC
>Ga0307511_10002758_pt1 | contig 18259 bp, 19 predicted proteins | sample 13_EM_MG_FD_200266 | JGI IMG/M metagenome (GOLD analysis project Ga0307511, IMG submission 200266) | Populus trichocarpa ectomycorrhiza microbial communities from riparian zone in the Pacific Northwest, United States - 13_EM | ecosystem: Host-associated > Plants > Roots > Unclassified | place... | reverse complement strand
AAGTACGGAGCGGAAGACATTATGGCTGCTGCACTGTGCGACGTCTTCAAGTACGGGGCGGAAGACATTATGGCTGCTGCAATATGCGACGTCTTCAAATATGCAGCGGAAGAAAAAGTAAACATGCTGCTTAATTTAGCCCTGGGTGGGATTGCCACTGCGTGTACATTACTTAAGACTGGTGGGAACTTGGAATCCCAGACCTCTTAAGTAATATGTCAGCTGCATGCTAGAGGTGGTATTTTCTTGTTTTGTTGACTCAAGTATTACTCAAGTACCCGCTAGTCTGGTTGGCATATTCGCTAGTCTGGTTGGCACCATATTCGCATTTAATCTATCAATATTCGCATTTAATCTATCTACCCTATAACAAGGGACCACATCCCGGTACGCGATTATCCAACCTCTCGGTCGTCCCCTACTCCGGGAACACATGTATTTGATGCAGAGGTACTTTTTCTCTTTTTTTGGTAAATCTGTACACGTATTGATACTACGTACATGACGAGGGTACGCATCCCCCGGGTGGCTCTACCCGGCTAGATTGACCAACCTCTGGGCCGTACCCGCCCCTCTCCTAAGGTATACATTACGATCTTTCATAGAGCTGATCAAAGAAAAGGAAAAGAAGGTTTTAACGAAATTACTTGAGGAAAGACGTCACTGTCATGCACTGCTCCCGGTCTTTCCACACCTCTTGTCCTAACCCGTCCTCCACTAGTTTGCATGCACTGCATACTGTGTATGTCCGCAGCCGCAGAAGGGGTCCGGCGCTCCTATTTGGTTCAGCCATTGCAAGCAGAGGTACCGGTACTACATTCATATTAGAAACTACAATTTTGAACGGGTAAACTAGAACTCATACACATACCCGAATTGCATATAGTTACGACTGCATAGAAGCTTGTAGCAGAACCCTGGGGTAAATATATTGTAACCCAACATTTGAACCTAGCCAATAGTCTGTTGAATATATAAAACCACATTACCATGACGGATACTTCAAGGTGAGATGGCCGAGTTGGTTATGGCGCCAGGTTAAGGAATTTATCCTTAGCATTACATCCTGGTAGGGAAACCTGCGTGGGTTCAAGTCCCACTCTCATCATTAATTTTTTTTAAATTTTCAGTTCAATCCTATTTTGGCACATCCAACTTTCCCTCGATACACAGGAGCGGTCGTGCCAACCAGACTACCTCGATATTTTCTCATCTTGCATGGGAACGGAACTACTTAGACCTATTAGGTAGCTAATGTGCGGCAAGATTAGAAATTAGTCTAGCAGTAGCACATCTAACTATGTATCCTGTACCGGTATATTATACCGCGATGAATCACCCTGCAAAGCTCACTTTCTGCGGGATGCGCTACGTCTTCTCGGGCCTTGATTGTAACAGCTACTTGAGTAATAAATGAAAATGTTATTCCCTAACTATCTCCCACGCCTCTTCATATTTCCATTGAATGACATCAAAAGTAAGAAAGATCTTCCCCCAATAGCTAAAGTGCATCAAATATTGTCATCAAACATCAACAGTCCATTTAACAAAGGCAAGATTATTGAGAGCTCTTGAGACACTAATAAGTGCTAGTCGTGGCCCAAAGACTCGCAGACGCAGGGACTGGTCTCTCCCTGACACTGTTTTCATCACGTTTCTCTCCAACGTGTTCAGGTTTCTCCTCAGGGCAGGTTTTCACGATATGACCAGTTTGCTTGCATCTGGAACAATATGGTTTGACACCGTCCATAATGAAACCAGCCTCCTCAAGGCGCTCCAAATTCTCCTCAGCGCTTGTAGCAATAAGAGCACCAACCAATCCACTGCGCTTAGGTTTGGCACCAAATTGAAACTTCACGACGTATTTTTGATCCGGTTTCCCTTGAAGGTTGACAATTGTCTTGTTTCCAAAGGTTTGGGTTTCCTATATTCTTGTCAGCCAAGTAGTTACAGCAGCCCCACGATATCAGCACTGAGAGCATACCATAGCAATGAGATGAACGCGGAAGTTTTGGTCCGGGCTTCTGAAGGCCTCCTCCAAATCTCGGAGAGTAACCTCAGGCAGAGCACGGGAATATTCCATCAGATGCTATGACAGTTAGACCGTTGGCAGCCCAGAGTCGGAATAAGATTGATTAAATTATACCTCCTTGAAGTCTTCCAATTCTCCATTCATATCTGCTTCCACCATCTTGGCCCAAGATTCATCCGCAGGGGTAATCGGGGCACCCTCTCGAGCTTGGTGAATCTTTCTGGGTTCGGTACAGGCAGCAGCAGCATGCCCTTGGCCAACGTCAGTCATTAATGAGGACAATTGGAGTGATGGGCCGTACCTTCTTGTTCACAGCTTCGGCAAATTAGCGGGGGCCTATCGGGGCACTCAGAAGCAGTATGGCCCTCCTGAGAGCACACCCTGCATGTTCCTTTGAATACCCTTGGGTGGGGACACTCCTTGCTGCCGTGCCTATAACCAGAGTGTTAGGCGCCTGCTACCATCTAAGGAGATCATGCCAAAGCTCTCATACCCGGTCTCATTGCAATTGTAACAAGTCATCTCCGGCTTGTCAGGGCATTCAAAAGCCTGGTGACCCTCCACACTACAGTGTCTACATGGCCCTTTGAAAACCTTAGGATTTGGACAATCCACCTTGCTGTGCCTACACCAGGGTGAGCATTCCCGAGTAGCATCGTATCGAGAACGAACCAGAACGAAGCTTACCCTTCCTCGCCACAATTGAAGCATGCCATTTTGGGCCTGTCAGGGCAATCACTACCGTGATGTCCCTCCACACCACAGTGGCGACAGGTTCCCCGAAACTTTTTGGGGTTAACACAGTCGGCTTTGTTATGTCTGGTATTGATTGTCAGAAGTCTATAAAACGCAATAGTGTAGCAGGTTCTGTAAACACTCACCCCGGCTCTCCACAATTAAAGCAAACCTGGGGCTCAGGGCAGTTCTTCGCAAAATGACCTGGCTTCTTGCATCTGCATCCGGATTAGCTGAAGATGATGGCTAGCAAACATGAGACCACGACTCACCGACGACACCCATCCTCCTGAATGGGCTCAGTTTCCAGAACTCCAAAGCTGAAGTCTCCAGAATCACCAAATCCTTGATCACCAGCAGAAGTATCGACGACAAAGTCGTCGGGGTTACCCCAATCTTCGCCATCAGTGGCTGTCTGGAGTGGCAAAGAATTGCTCATAGCAGAGGTATTCCATGCATCTTGAGGAGAGCTGTCCCAGCTCATCTTGATGGCTCGAATGAAAAGGCTTTGAGAAGTTTGCTAGGGATAAAGGGAGGGATGGTAACGGTGATGTTGTGCGTGGTGAGGGAAGCCAGGAGAGAGGAGGGGAGATGCTTAAAGTCCTGGTACGTTTGTCAACATGCCTTAGTAAGATCTCCCGGCTCTATTAGTGAAGTAGATAGGTAAGTCGTGCCAAGAAGGCTGGGTAAGACTGCGAGTAGCCTGGTTGAATTAGTACCTACCTACTAATCAGTCTCGAACCCCTACTTAGTAGGCTTAACATGCCAGACCCCACGGGAGTGTGCATCGAAAAGAGAGACCTGACATTGAAGTGCTTAGAACTACAGGAAGTAATCGCATCCATCAACTTCTCAGGCATGGATCTATCTTCTAATAGAGTATATTACAAGCAGTGTTGCATATTGATCGTTGGTTTTGGTTCAGAGGGGATTGACATCCAGATGCTCACCCGATTCGCCCAGTCTCTGCACTGAGTGCCCTGTGCACCCGTTTGCACCTACGGATACCCACAGAGACCCACACTGCAACTTCAGCTGACACTACTGCAGCCATTATGAACGCCTAGATATTTTCTACACAGCTTATGGCCAGCACCTACCTAGATATCTCAAGTGTAAAGGCGGGGACCCATTTACTGGGTGTGGTACCACACAATGCCTGAGGGGCCGCTAGAGTTCAGGGTAATTGAGTATCCGATACCACAGTTTTTCCTATCTATCCCCTTATATTTTTCTCAGTGGCTCTTTAGAGCGGACATGAAGTAACGCTCAGCCTAGTGCCAGCACCCACCGTGATAGCAGCCTCTAGGCCACGGCCAAACGGCATCAAGGAAGTGTTATAAACCGCAAGCGCGCTGTTGCAAATTGTCCCATCTAACTAGGTATCGTTATGTTTGTCTCCGGTTATAACTGCAGTTGTAAACTTTACAAGCTAAATACTTAGGTATGTATGTAGGCTAATCTCACCATGATCTTAGGTCGACTACGCGTGCAGACGTTAAAAAAAGGGTAGGCTAAACGTTGCGAGAAAAAAACCCGGCCCTTGCAGCAGGAACCAGGATTATGCCGAAACATACGCCCAGACGTAAATGCAACAAGTCGATAACAGACTACAAGTCGATGTGCTTACGGTACTGCAATCTACGAATTATACGAGAGGTGTTGCAACCAGACTAAGAATTATTATTATGTAGGCGATATCTACCGGTAGTGGGTCCCGAAAATACACTTATATAGCCAGCCAGTTCCCACCGTGAGACTCACCAAATTGTTAATATTTCAAAAAAGCAGAACTTGACATAGCCTGGCGCACTTGACAATGGAGTTGACTGGGAATCAATTTACCCACCAGAACCCCGAGCATGCCGACCCTAACGGTGACCCGACTCCAGTCGACTCACAGGCTCCGAGTTATATCGGAAGTGAAAAGGACCCCGATCTTGAGAACGCGAAGCACATGCTTCCTCCTCCTGGAATGCCAAAGGAGGAAGAGATTCTTGTTTCACAAAATAGCAGCCAAGGTTCACAGGATTTGCCACCCCCAGATGGAGGACTTCAAGCATGGCTGCAAGTACTCGGGACGCACGCACTTATTATGGTTACCTGGTGGGCCCCTCCTTGATATATACGCCCTCCGATTGTGTATCAAATCTAATGCAATCTCTCAGGGGATATTCATTGTCATTTGGATTCTTCCAGTCACATTATCTCGATATTCTGCCATCATCTACCCCCTCTGACATCTCATGGATAGGGTCGACACAAGTTTTCTGCCTTCTTTTCGTGGGCACATTCAGTGGCGTTGCGCTGGATTTGGGGTACTTCCCATTCGTGCTCGCTATCGGCGCAAGTTTACTCTTACTCGGTATATTCATGACTTCCCTCGCCACATCCTACTATCAGCTTTTCCTGGCGCACGGCGTATGTGTTGGCCTAGCGAACGGATGCCTTTACGTTCCAGCTGTGGCAGTTGTTACCAGCTACTTCACCACAAGGCGGGGGATCGCCATTGGGCTCATGGCTAGTGGTTCTGCGACCGGGGGAATTCTTTTTCCGGCAATTATACTCAAATCTCTACCTCAATTAGGATTTTCAACTACGATTCGAATCCTGGGATGTGTGGTCGCATTTCTGCTTTGCATTGCCGTATGTCTGATACGACCTAGAATTACCCCCCGAAAGGCAAGGGGATTCGTTGACAGGGCCGTATTTAAAGACTACGCCTTCTGCCTCTTTGCATTGGGCCTGTTTTTCCTCTTCTTGGCTCTCATGACTCCGTTTTACTATATAACAACGTATGCTCGCCTGCTCCTCCCACCTGGGTCAGCATCCAGCACCCCCACTACCCTCATCATGGTCATGAATGCTGCAGGAATTCCGGGGCGCCTTGTCTCCGCCCGGGTAGCTGACAAGATTACTGGACCATACAATTCACTTATTCCCTTCGCATTCTTCGCTTCCATTATACTTTTCGGGTGGATTGGTGTGAAGTCTGTTGCCGGGCTCTTCGTTTTTGTCGTCTTTTATGGCTATACTGCGGCGGCAATTCTCACGCTATTATCATACACTATGAATAGCCGGATAACACCTTTGAACCGGCTTGGAGTAGTTTCGGGGATGGTGTGCAGCTTCCTTAGTTTTGCTTTCCTGTTCGGTGCGCCAATTGCAGGGGGTTTGCTACAATTGAATGCGGACAAACCAGGAGTTGAGATGTTTAGGAGCGCGCAAATATTCTCTGGCTGCATGGCACTAGTATCTGGAGTCCTTCTGACCATTTCACGAATGATGATGACCAATGGGAAATTGATCATGTGGATATAGAGACCGTCTGACTTGCAGCCCTCATGGGGGCGCGACCTGCCCACAGGAGTGTGCTCTTAGCAAAACGCTATTAGGTTTGGCTATTGATATCCCCATTCACCTGGAATTAATCTACTTTTTACTTTGCATACTCTACACACAAAGCAAAAAGTATCGGCTAGAGATATGACTCATCTCCTTATCCTTTGTATTGGGTCTCCTGTTAGTCCTAACGGCCAGTTTTCTTACTGTTTTTGTGGTAGGGTTTTCTGTGCCATTGATTACTGTGCCATTTATTTGAATAGCTCTTGTATCATACCATTTTTGAATAATACACAAACACTGGAGTGAACAGTGCCGAGGAAACGTCCCGTGGGCTTTGGGTTTCTAATTGATCCTGGCCGATGCGGTGCGGCATCGCATGTGGTTACAGGGTCCACTGCTCTGGTTCTCCTTTTTAAGCTTCTTTTGGTGCTAGGATTGTCTGACATACGGAAGTGCGACGCATGCCTATCTTATCGCAGGCTATGTTTCATTCTAGCGAAACGGCAATTGAAGCGTGCATTTGTCAGTTCCGACGTGGGGAACATAAACCACAAAGAGAAAATGCAATTGCAACTGAGATACTATGAATACTCCCGGATGAAGCTGGCAACGGCGGATTAACCAGGGAATATTTTCACCAAGAAAATAAAAAGATACGCACTTTCTCACCCCGTTTGCGGGGAATAACTGGAGCTTGATGGTAGAGTTCCTATGATCAAGATCTAGAGAGCAGAACAGTATCGAAATAACTGCAATTAGGATTTGACAGCCTGTGGCGTGTTAGGGTTCACCAATTGAGGTATCCTTAATGCGATTCTGTGAAGGATTGACACCATTCATATTGAATCATGCTAATATAGACAGCTATACTAACGATCACCCACAAGGTACTGAGGGGCTGCAATCCTGCCACAATCCAACTTACAGCAAACAGTTGGATTGGGGAGTTCCCTGAGTGGAGACTTAAAAGGGAAGTGATTTGAGAGTAACAACTGATTTGTGGAAGGGAAAAAAGAAAAACGAGTGCAGGGAGTACAGTAATTATCCTTGCGATTGAATACAGCGATTGATGGGTCAATGGGATGCGAGCGACTAGAGTACCGGTATATTAGGATTAAGCGTAGCTTTTTCAGCTATGAGAGAAATTCGTTATTGCCTGTTGAAAAACGCACTGACTGTGGTACATGAGACCGAACATACCACTACCTGACTAACCCTCACAGGCTAGGCTATCCTGTTGACCCATCAATCGCTGTCAGCCCGGCAGATCCCCGCCCCCACTTCCGATCTGATGACACGCGCTGCAGAAGTGCAGCAAGCACACGAGACTTCTTCATATGTACTGCCGTTGTGTTCCAGACCACATTGAAAGGTTAGTTACATACTTGCCGTGCATCCGAGGAGATGGGTGTGGGAACTAAGACGTGCAGCTACTATTAGATGCTTTGACATTTGACCAGCTGATACATGTGCCGTAAATTTGAGTCACTTGTGCGACGGGCGGCAGAAGATTCGGACTTCATACCGGTAGTACTGTACTCGCTTTTTTATTCCTCAGCGAGGATACATCACATCGACGTCCCAGGGTTGTCCGCTTTGGTTGAAATTGAAACTACATGCAAACGGCACCGACATCCGGGAAGGAAAATATTGAGGGTAACTGCGTCAGAAAGTCTCCGCGGTATTGGTCATTGAAAGGTATACTAAGTTGATATTTCGCTTGTGACATAGTTTGGAATATACTGCTATACAGTTTCATACAATATTCGCTAATCCTAGTCTATGAAAGTTAAGCGTTATTAGTGGTATATTATTGTCTCCTTTCATGAAATATACGTGTGGCATTAATTCACAGTGTGAAGTTGGTTGTTTAGTAACGATTCCGAGGGATCACTGGTGAGGACCAAACAGTGAATAGCGGACTGTGAAGTAGTTTGGCATAATAGTTTTCGATATTACCAGGGAGCGGTAATTTGAAGCTTAAGTCTAAATCTCTCCTCGCAACGTCACTAAGAAAGGGTCTCAAGCTAAGAAATATCAAATGGAAGAAGTCACAACGGAATTTTGTCGACTCAGGAGATCCCATATAGGTCCCGATTGAGGGTAACCAATTGGCTGAGATTTTACAACACCTGGTGGGCTACCAGCGGTACTAACTGGAACATCAACCAGCGCGCGGGCACAGTCAATCCACCGCCACTCCAACCGATGCTTATACTTACCTAGTATTACCGGGAACTCGAACTCCTCTCGTAGTAGCATCAATGATTGGCGCGGAAAGGTGGGGAATCACGGACATGAATGAAGTTAGTCGGGGGTAGGATTTCGATTCACAGGAGACCTCGCCAGCTGGAATTCCACCCAGCCTATCATATTCGAGTATATTATTTATAGTTCTCAAATTCTCCGCCCTAGGCGTTGTGAGAGGGAAACCGGCAGAATACCAATAATGGCCGCAGCGGTGCGGGGTATGGCGGTGCGGGTATACATGTCAATTCAAGTGATTTACGATAGGAAATCACTCTGCTAATTTATACTACTTACTAGATAATGTGGGTCAATGCGATGGGGACAATCAATGCCAATAGGGACTAACTATGGTCCCAATGCCTTTTCCGAGAGGTCAAATGATGCCAGGTATATTCTCCCATTATACGAGGTGGCTAGACTTCCGTCAGCAGTCGCCAACGCATGATTAATTGGGATTCCATATTGCCCCCGAGTTGGATTTAAGCCCCAATGCCAGCTGATGTGATGTAGGGCAATAGCGTCGATCTCACCTCCACATGCACCAGTTATTTAATTTATTGCGCTTGATGGTTGTTGATTCTGCAATTATTCTGTTGACGGAGGAACCCAACTTTTTTTCGATACAGGAGTGCATCCGAGTTTTGCTCTGGCTCACTAGCTCAGCTCAAGAAGTTCAGCCAAAGAAATTTAGCCAGACCAACGACTATGATCTGGATATCGCTGTGATGAAGGAAGGCATGGCAAGGTCTGGGAGATCGTATTGTACAATGCACACGAAAGTAATATATTCTTGTGGCGGAATACTATTGCCGGGGAAAGTTCAGTATTAGAGGTCCATACAACACCATTTGTCTCTGTGGATACAAGTTCCATATGCCCCATAAATAACTACCTATAAGAGTAAGTAGAGATATTGGTAGTTGGGGCGGATCCACTTACCTTTCAGGCAGATTATTGGAAGGAGGGGTGGGAAAAGGAGAATAATACTGCAGGAGAGATGAATATGGATATTGAGCTGGGTTGGAAAAAATGGGTAGATAAGGAGGCAAATAAGAAGGGGGCAGAGAGGAAGAACTAGCGGCCCAAAGGGAAGGAGCTGATGGTGGAGACAGAAACCCAAGCAACCCAAACCAACCCTGTGTCGTCGAAAACTCAGGTTGAGAAGGCAAATGTGGGTATACAGGTAGACGTGGAAAAAGCAGAGAAGGTACACAGACAGAGGTTGGAATTGACAGGTTGGGGACAGTGAAGAAGCAGAGGGAAAAGAAGGAGATAGGGAAGGATAGGGCTAAGGATAGTGAGGATTTTGTTATGAACGATGGGTCAGACATTTGCAGTCCGGCGGATTGGCCTATATATGAAGATCTATGCGGGTATGGGGATGAGGCTCCGGCAGTGGCTCCTGTGGCTACCAAAAAATAGGCTGCACCACACTCGGCAATCAAAACCAGATACCAAGAAGTTCCGAAAAGCCAAAATATCCTCTACCACCATATCACATCGCCAAATGGTAGCTACTCGGCTAAGACGATGGTGATTCATGGTGCCCCTCCCAGAGGCTCATGGCATAGATTATACAGAGTGTGCACGTGGGAGGTAATGTGATTTTAGGGGCACGTTGACTCCTGGGAGGTATACGGAGATTGAGAAAGGTAACTAGTTCCTTGGTTGCATTTTTGAATAAGACGTTTGCGTTTAGGAGCCATGTGAAGTCAGTTGAGAATTACGACTTTGACAGAGGCCGGAAAATGGAGGTGCGCTATGATTGGTGATGGATGCTATTTGTGGGCTCTCACTTGTCCGTCATTTCTCTCAGGTATTTCATATAGAAGGAACTCGGGTCTACAGTACACTCTATGTACGCAGTCACAGGGATGCCGACCTCTCCTAGCGAAGGTTCTGTCAAGGGTTCCAGCCTCGCCCGAATATCCAGTACAGATTGGAGGTAACATAAAGAACGGGGGATGGGAGTGAGGAGCTAAGAAAATCGCTTACTGTCGCTCAAAAGACGACTGACTAACTATTATTTCCTACAGAGACAGCAAAAGTTCTTTCAATAGAGTATGGGTTTTGCTATGCGTTGCCTGGAAGGCAATAGAATAAACATAGCACTACTAGTGGGGCATGTGCCTATGGAAGAGAAGCAGGTGGACTAAGGAGGGGCTGTGGGGGAGAGGAGGAAGAGGAAGGAGGAGGGAATTAAGGAGGAGGAGAGAAGGATGGGGGAGAAGAGGAAGGGTGAGCGAAGGAGCGAGGAGGAGAGGAGGGGTTAACTACCTAAGAAATATACATTATTTCATATTCTCAATTAGAAGGTTTTAGACTACTTTCTTTGCAAAAAATGTCTTATCAAGGAAGAACGCCTTGCATCGTAGCATGAAGTAAAATACCTCCCCTACGCTAGTTAGATCTCAGAAAAAAAAAACCCCTTGCAAAAGAAAGAAAGAAAAAACAATTTACGGCTCAAGAGCAGAAGCAATCTTCAGGGTAACGCCAACCTCCCCCTTTCAAACTCCACCCCTCCATACACACCCAGCCACCGAGTACAGGCTTTACCACAAAAACTTTAACACACTTCCACTACGTGTCGACACCACCATGAATTTAATTAACATAAGTATTTGGGCAACGTTTCACATAACGTTTCACATAACGTTTCACACATGCATGCAATCAATCACAAATCGCTCATATGAAATATAATTGACTCACTTTCCTTTAGCGTAACAGTAAAGGTCTCTCTCTATACACGATCGCTACATAGATGTCTCCCCACCACCCTTGGGCGTTTAAGCTAGCCAGAAAAATCAGCGACAACAAAGAAAAGATTCAGGAAAATGGTTGTAACCCTCCACCCATCCCAGACCCACCCAATAACCAACCAATAACAATAGAGTCACACAACATAATCTGGAAAATCAAGGCTGCTAGGTTGATGCTTGCTTCACTAACGCTAATGCCTAGGCACTCGTGCTTCAGTCCCATAGGCAGAAAGTATAAATACACTCCATCCACCCATTCCATTCCTCCGATAGAGATGGCTTTCAACAGACCCTCCATTGTTATTTTCCCTTAGATTGGGGCTCCTAACCACCCGGTGTTTGTTCTGTTTGTTCTCTAATCTCTTAGATATATAATATATAGGTAAGATTCTTCTCACCCTAGTTTTTTGTGCGGTTCAGTTGATTCCCTGCTTGTATGTGCACATACCCGCTAACCCCACCCCTATCCTCCACTATCACCATACCGCCTCCAACATCCTGTCAAATGAAACTCCCCTCATCGCCCACAAACGCCCCCAAATCCATCAAACCCTCTCCATCAACCTCCTCTTGCTCACGTATTCCTTCCTCATACGCTGCGTTCAATTTCGCCAGATAACACTGCCTCAGGATCCATACCCTCAGTGACTCCTCTGTCACTCTCTTACGAGATTTCTTTGGAGGGTTGAATGAAGGAAGGGACCGACTTTTAGTCGGACTAGGTTCAACCTCGTCTATCTTAACTGAAAATGGCGTTTCGCCAAGGGAGGAGTCCTCGTCTTGGGCTACGCTGGATTGATCTTCGGAGACGGGCGGCTGGTGGAGCTTCTGTATGGTAGGTACTGATATTAGAAGTGGTGTCTTGGGCGGGGTGGGTGGCCTGGTTGGGGAAGGTGGAATGATGGATGACAATCCAATCCTTCTCTGTAGTGAACGGTGACCGTGATAAGCCCCCCCACCGCGTGGAACAGGAATTCGAGATAGACCCTGGTGACTTGGGAGCCGCCAGCTTGGTGGGGGCGTGGGAAGACCTGAGGAACCTGAAGGAAGTGAGGAAAGAGTTCGCCTATCCCGACCTGGCAGGGGTGACGGAGTGGATAGTGCTTGAGCTGGCCCTGTCTCTGCCGCATCAGTGGCATCTCTCGGTAAGTTTAGTGCAATGGTCGGAGATGGAGTTATTTGCCGGGAATTTAGTGCCACCGCAGGCCCTGCAATAAAATCGAATGTAGGTTCTGTCAATTTCCACTCGAAGATAGCTATTCCGTGTGAGTCTTCCGCCCCTTGGACAGGCTCTTGTGCGAGATGAATGGGGTCGCAATTAGGGACCGGAACCAGCGACGGCTGTGACTGCTCTATGGCTGCAAGCTCTTCCGCCTGATTTACAAGTTGTGTAGTTTGCAAGGCGCTTGTGTGGCGAGGGGTGTTAACGGTGGTCCGGCCTCCTGTCCTGGGAGGCTGAAGCGGCACCATCGCCATATAATTTGGAGCTTCTCCTCCCCTCAAGGAAAGCTTCCGGGCACCATCACCCTCGGTTTCTGGAGCCTCTCGGCAATTACGGTTACGTGATTCCTTGCCCCGGAATGGATTCCTAGGTTTGGGCTGAAATATCTCTTGGCCAGGACGAGGTCGGGTAATCCCTGCCATGGTGGGCCTTGTCCCACCGTATATTGGGTCAATAACAGGCACAAGGCGCGGGATACCTGAAGGCGATGTACCGATCGCATCCTCAATAATGGCATTGCCGGTAGCAAACTGCTGTAATTGTGTGAGAAGCTTGTCATTGTGTACGCGGGCTAGGGGCTGAATGGTCTGGGCTTTAGAGAGAATTTGGCCCGCCCTTCGTGTATGAAGTTCGCGCACGGGAACATGGTCAGTCTCTGTTAATTCAATGGGCGCGATGCCACTAGGGTTCTGGGGCAGGGCTATAAAATGTCTTCTGGAGGTAGCAGTGGGATCCGTATCCGCACTTGTGACGGGCCTGAACGCAGAACTAGCGTTGATATGCTTCTGCAACGATGGTACTACATTTGCAATGTGGTGTGTAGGCAAGTATAGAAGGCCAGAGGGAGTGGCGGAGAGTTCGAAGGGGGGAGGTCTATCAAAGTTCCCCTGCACCGATGTGGTGGTGGGTCCAGGAGAAGGATTGTAACTACCCCTTTCGTCTTCGGATGGTAGCCCAAGGAAAGAGGCAATGGGCCTAGGTATCCCGGGTTTGGAGGACTCGGGAGGAGAACTGCGGTCACTACGTTGCTCGGCTGATGGTAGTCCAAGTCTTGTGGTAAGGCCCCTTTGGACAACGTAATCCCTAGAACTTGAAGGTGCATTGGAGTCTGGTTGAGATGTCATTGCGAGAGTGAGGTGGCTGGTCTGAGCAGGAGTTTCTTGGCTTGGAAATTCGAGGACGCTGTGATCAGATGCTCTATGGGAAGAGGCAACCGTATTGGAGTTGCTACGACATGAATTTGTTCTGGTGGAAGAGTAACTTCTCCAGACAGAAGCTTCAAAATTTCTCCGTGTGGTACGACCGGAGTTTGGCTTGGTGAACGGGAGCCTTTCCCAGGCGGATGCTTCAAAGTTGCTCGGTGGTGTAGGTGGTGGATTGCTTGGTATGAGCAAACTTGGGTTTCCAGGCCCACAGTAATCTATTACTTGGGGTCGAGTATGGGTATCCTCCTGCTCAGCTCTCGAGCCCCGGTTGAAGCCTATCACTAACGGGGGATGGAACGATAGTCCTAGTCGATCATTATAACCATTACGGGAATTCTCATGGAAGCGAGGGATTGCAAGCTGGCCTGGAGGATATTGAGCTACCCGATTGGTGCTATTTATACGGGAGGTATGGGGTTCTTGATTAGGCCGAGAGGTCATAAGTTGCCGCTGAGGAAATTGGTTTGCCCGGATCCGGTTACGGATAGGATCGTTCGTGAGTGCATTGCGTGCGCCAGGAGGTGGGTATGGCACCATTGGTCCATGTGACAGATTTTCCAGTGGGGGATCCCCGGCCTCATTCAGTTTGGGAGGGCTGCTATCTGTAATAACCCAAGATGGAGGGTCCGAAGGTACGAGGCCCCTATGATGGGGCATAGTCCGGAGCAATTCTTGCCTATTGAGACTTGAGCCTGTAATGATGGTAGGAGGGACACGGGGACCGTGGCTGTATAGAGACTGAGAGACATGACGCACGGGAGCTGGCGGAACTGCTGGACGTCGTAGGCGTTGACGCCCTTGCCCATATCTGGCATAACTGCCCACCCCTAGCTGTTCGAGCAAGGTCCGGTCTCTCAGGCTTCTCACCATCGCGGATTCGGTGGCAGGCGCCGGAAATGGCACAGCAGTTCTCTCCTCACTTTGAACGTCGCATGAACTCTGTTCCTCTGAGCCATTCCAATCTCTATTTTTAGCTCCCTCTTGCTCCTTTTCATCTGCGCCGATTTTCCCATCCGTTATATGTGGTTGTTTCTGGCTTGGGAAATCACCCGGCATAAGGGCTGCCCGGCGTGACTCGAGCTGCGGCGACGCAGGCCGTTTACAAGTTCCTACAAGAATCAGCTGTGTTCCTCGCAAAGATAAGCCATGGAAGTACAGTAAGTCCATCCTTACTTTGTTCTTCGGGATTGTAAGCTTCCACCGTAGGGACGAAGTACGAGCACATCACGGCCCCTGCTGCAAGGGCAAGAAGAATATCCATTTTTGAGATATTGGCAGTTATGCGTCTTAGAGGCATGAAAGTAAGTCTATTGTAGATTATCAGGGGAGTTCTCGCAAATGTAGTTGATATGGGGAGGAGTGATACCATCCAATCTCAGCATTGGAGGTATGCTCGAATCGACGACGACTATGCACGCTCCTTACTGCAGCCGCTAGAGTTGGTATGAGACTACCTCGTACCGGTGCATGAAACCCAGCTGCAACCTAAATTTCGGAACCTGCTACTCAGGTTTCAATTCTACACCGCCAAAGCGATTGCAGTTCTATAAAGGAAATGTATCCTACGAGGGGCCCGGGTACTATAGTCCCGAACTAAACGCAGCCTACACAAGATTTATGTATGTTTATTGTGCACAGTGGGGTCGAAACAGTCTAGTTGCGAGACGAGAGAACGCTAGCTAGAGACCGCCAAACCAGTAGCTAATTACCTGTACTCATTTATTGTCCGTAAAGGCACATGGGATTCAATTCCAGTCCTGTACCCAATCTAATTCGTCGATACCGACTACACGATGGTACCTTATCTCATTGAAAGTGACATCCAGAGTCACGGGTGAAATGAAAGGAAAATCGCAGGTATCCATATCTTTTTATTGAGTCAAACCCTCACGGGATACCCATTCTGTCTCTTCGGTCACCACATGTCTGGTCGTATGGTGTCAACAAAAGAGAAACAAGAGGACGGCTCTTGCTTATTCTGGTGACCGAGCTGGTGGGTAAGTAAGCGCGGTCAGATAATAGCTCAAGCAGTTTATAACCGAGAGCCTTATATCCCGTTTCAAAAACAGCTGCTGTAGTACACACCAGGTTCAGGCCCTGTGAGAGCGGTGGCTCGAACCCACCCAGTAGCGTGCTCGTCTTTTTTTAATTGATTTTCAAGGCCCCAGCACTACCAGTTCCCGTTCCAACATTGCCGGTGCTTCTAAAGTTCGAGTAGTTCCTATCAGCGACTGGTGAACTGTTTTCGAGGACAGTTGACCCATTTGACCTGCCGGACCTTTGGCGAACACGGACATTATGAAAGACTCGATTTGGGGGGGTAAAGAAAATACTGTTAATTGGTATAACAAATTAGGAATGGAGCGGAGAATCGTTATCAAATGAAGGAAGCTACACATGGAGAGGGAGAGGGAGCACGGAGTGAGAGAAACCTCGAAGTGAGAGAGATTATAGCGCTATATTGGTCTGGCTGATGCGTAGTGAACTGAACTGATGTGAAATGAAGTGAGGAGGAAGCAGGAAATACAGAGGCTATATATATACATGAACGGAGTCTGAAGATGAACGTTCATATGAGCGCGCATGAGACCATGGAGGCAATAGCGCGCGCAGAGTCCGGATTAACTCAGCCTACCACCCAGGTTTCCGGGTGGTTCATCGTGGCCCTTCCATCGAAGTCTGTAGTCTGACCGTATCTGATCCATCTGGTCTGCATTCTTGCCCGTGCACTGCAGTATAACTGACGAGGGAGAGGTAGTTGGTCGCTACTCAGTCATGGGTTAGCAATGTTAAGCTACAGAAAGGTATTGAATCGTACCTAACGGTAGGGGCGACAGGATGGGTGAACTCGGGTCAAAGGATGCATCGCCTTGCCTAGCTGCCACTCATATTGGGTTGATATCCGGCTTTCTGAGCCTGCTTCAGCTGTGCGTATGGACAAGTAAATCTCTTATGGGTGATGAGAATGAGAAGGTTGGTTGGTGTCTTTCCCTGGAGAGGTTTGAGCGGGCAGGGCTGAACTACCATAGTCTGGCGGGCACAAAATCCAGACAGTAGCCAGCCTGACGGGCACTTACACGGGACTTGTAAATGCCAAGCCTAACAGTGCGGCGGGTTTATATAAGTTTCGACGCATAATCAACGGCATCAAACTTTCATCACCCCAAACACCACAATGTGCCGACCACACTTCAAAATCCCATCCATAAAACATCGGATGAGCTCCACATGGCGCCGAGACTACTCTACAGAGAACATTTTTGTTCCTGCCAATCACCTGACTATTCCTCATGTCGGCACTCTAGTGAGCCGGTAAGAATCCAATGAGCTCTAGCTGATATTTTAATAGTATGCTGAATATAAGAACGAAGTTATACATTTTAGCTGCTGAGCCCCGTCGATACGGAAGCAGAGAAGGCCTAGCACGAATATCAAGCCCTACAGACAACATACAGGCCCGTGCATTTGCCTCATCAGAGACACCATGGCTGTGAGATGATGGCACTGTGCACCAAGGAGTTGAGCGACACATATTGTCCTAGCCGTTTGTATGAGCATGAGGGGAGAAAAGTTTGCCTGGGCAAGATGGAGCTTGCAGGCTGAACTTCAAGATTAAACCAAGTCTACGCAGCTAACATAACGTGCAGAATGTTGACTGCATCTACTCACGTAGTCTGGTACTACTCACAAGTAGTCTCGGCACCCTCACGAGGATCGGAACTCCATCTCACTGCCTCTCCCCCAGCCTATCCCCAGACTGGAAAGGCAGCACAAAGCGCAAAAAGAAACACCAGCGCCTGGATTCGAACCAAGATCCCCCGCACCACTGGGGTGCGCGCCTCTCCTCTCAAAGACTCTGGTATGTTACCAATTACACCACGCCGGCTGCTTTTATGTATTCAGAAATGAAGTCCTCATCAACGGCAAATATCCGAGTCAACAGGATCTGGTGCGAGACTGAAAGAAGTGAAAGAAGTGTGAAGTATACCGTGTCGTCCGCTTTAGTGAGATCTCATATTCCCGTGATCATCATGGCTTATTCCATGACTTCGGTAATAAATCTCTTCTTGCGCATGACGGGCTATACAAATTCCTAGCTCTCTCGAGCGCTCTGGATAGTCTGGATTCAATTTTGGTGTGCTTAAGCAGCGTAGCCTCAGTGGAAGGCAAATAAACTTTGATTGGGGCAGGCGTGTGTGGCTGGGTGCTCTTTTGTTTGGTTCCGAAATGACTCCTGAGCCACTATGTACATGTAGCCCTTCCCAGACTCAAGAGATAAACCCTAGGTTCGTCAACAGTTGTCCCCCATTATATTACACCAGTTACTTATCTTCATCTAGACCGAGAGAAGACGCTCGGCAGTTCAAGACGTACTTCTAGCCTCTGCTTTGCCAGCAGTGGCGCGAACCTCTGACACCCCACCACCGCGCCTGAATTGTTTACCTCGCTGCCACAGGCACATTCTGTTCATTGCTGTCCCAGGTGGGGCAGCTTTCAAAGACGAAACACAGCAGAATCTCAAACGATATGCCATCACCACAGTTGCTCCAAGGGCTTCGCACGGATGTACATGACACCACAAACCACAACCAGCAGTCGACCCGAGCTGCTCCGCCGGGGCGACCTTCCCCACCAGTGCGACCCCCGGCCCCCCCACCGATTGAACGGCCCCCGCCGATGCGCCCCCCACCGCAGACTCAGACCACAC
>Ga0307511_10002757_pt1 | contig 18261 bp, 17 predicted proteins | sample 13_EM_MG_FD_200266 | JGI IMG/M metagenome (GOLD analysis project Ga0307511, IMG submission 200266) | Populus trichocarpa ectomycorrhiza microbial communities from riparian zone in the Pacific Northwest, United States - 13_EM | ecosystem: Host-associated > Plants > Roots > Unclassified | place... | reverse complement strand
GCCGCGGAGGTTTGTGCAATGAACGGCCGCACGACGGCCAGCGCCGTACTTCTTTGGATTGCCTCATGTCCGCTCGCCGCTCAATCGTGCGTTAGCTCGCTATATTCGAGTAATTCTGCATCGTCGATTTCGATTGTAAGCTCTGATCCGCACGTCAGCTCAGGCAGCGTAGCTGGCGGAGTTGGAAAGTGGCAATCGTGTTCCCAGGCCGGTTCGGGGTTCCCGGCGCTGCTTTCCAATACGGGTGGCGGCGATATTACGTTTGGCGTGGCTAATGTTCCCGGTGTCAGCACGTCGGCAACAGGTGGGTGCGCGCAGTTCAGACCTTCACTCAACGGCAGCGGCCAGGTTGTCGGTGGAACGATAGAACTGTTCGACGCCACTACCAATGGCTACGATTGTGAACCTGATCGCGAAGAATTGATTGCGCATGAGATTGGGCACGGCTTGGGGCTCAATGACTCTCCCTGCTCCGGTTACATGATGGGACCGCCGTATATTGGAGGCGGCCTTTCTGTGCAGCCTGACGAATGTTCGGGAGTGGACGGCCGCTGGACGACTCCCGCCGAACAGTCCGGCAACGGTGGTGATGACCAGTTCGCAATGTGCGGTAGCGATCCCAATGGATGCGCTGAGCCAATCCTGATCAGTTTTCGCGGACCATATAGACTTTCGGGATTGGAAGATCCTGTGATTTTCGATATTAACGCGTCCGGTCACGCTCAAACGATTGGTTGGACGGCACGCGACTCGGATTTGGTGTTTTTGGCAGTTGATCGGAACGGGAACGGCTATATTGATGACGGCTCGGAACTGTTCGGCAATGCTACGCCTCTCATCGGGGGAGGTCGAGCTGCCAACGGTTTTGCAGGGCTTGCTCAATATGACGCCAACGGCGATGGAGTGATCGATGCGTCGGATAGCGTCTGGAGCGATCTTCTGCTTTGGAATGACCGCAACCATAACGGGATAAGTGAGCCGACGGAATTGCAGCAAATCGCGGAGTCGCCGGTTACTTCGATTGACCTCGAATATCACAGGACAGAAAGGCGAGATCAATCGGGCAACCGATTCGGCTATGAGGGCCACTTGCGTGAGGGCAGGCGCGTGAGGCCGTTCTACGATGTGTTCTTCGTGCTTTCGCGTTAGGCGCGCATCGTCTTAGCTATCTGTGAATCGCTGTCGCGATCCCGGCGTCAGCCGCCGATATGTGACATCTCCACCTTCGTCCCGGGCGTCGCCTCGGCGCGGATCTCGGAGTAGCGATCGTCGCGCTTGCGCCAGAAACTGCGGATGGCGCTGGCGATCGTTTCGTCGTCGGCGCCGCCGCGGAGGAGGCCGCGCAGGTCGTGGCCGGTGCCGGCGAAGAGGCAGAGATAGAGCTCGCCGTCGGCGGAGAGTCGGGCGCGCGTGCAACTGCCGCAGAAGGGCTGTGTGACGGACGAGACGATGCCGATTTCGCCGGCGCCGTCGACATATTTCCAACGCTCGGCGACTTCGCCGAAGTAGTTCGGACGCAGCGGTTCGATCGGCCACTCAGCGCCAATGCGCTCGGCGATCTCGCGCGCGGAAACGACGTCCTCCATCCGCCAACCGTTCGTGTTGCCGACGTCCATGTACTCGATGAAGCGGAGGATGTGGCCGGTTCCGCGGAAACGACGCGCCATCGCGACGATGCTGTCGTCGTTCTGCCCGCGCTTGACGACGACGTCGATCTTGACCGGAGTGAGGCCAGCTTCCGCCGCCGCATCGATGGCCTCGAGCACGCGAGCCACCGGAAAGTCGACGTCGTTCATGCGCCGGAAGACGGCGTCGTCGAGCGAATCGAGACTGACCGTGATGCGATTGAGACCGGCGTCGTGAAGTGCGAAGGCTTTGTCGCGGGTCAGCAGTGAGCCGTTTGTAGTTAGTGCAATATCCTGCACACCTCGGATGCGGGCGAGCATGGCCACGAGGCGCTCCAGATCGCGGCGCAAGAGGGGCTCGCCGCCGGTCAGCCGGATCTTTTCGACGCCTTCGTAAACAAAGAGTCGCGAGAGGCGGGCGATCTCTTCGAAGGTCAGAAGCTCGGCGCGATCGAGGAAGGCGAAGTCGCGCCCGAAGACCTCTTTCGGCATGCAGTAGGTGCAGCGAAAGTTGCAGCGGTCTGTAACCGATATCCGCAGGTCGCGTATCGGACGGCCGAGGGAGTCAACTGCCATGCAGCGCAGACAACTCCGGCGGCGGGAACAAAAACTCCAGCACGGCAGGTGCGCGCTTGGCCCAGGCGCGCTCGCTGTGATCGGCGCGGCGATCCTCGAAGTAGTGAAAGTCGATTTCGTCCCGCCAACCTTTTCTGCGAAGTGCATCGCGCAGCAGACGCGCATCGCTGAGTCCCTCGACGCCTTCGCGACCGCCCATGTCCAGCCAGATTCGCGGACGTTCCAGACCCTCAAAACGATCTACCTCGGCGAGGATAGTTCGGCTGTCCCACCAGACCGAGGGCGACATAACCGCCAGACGGCCGAAGACGTCCGCATGCTCGAGGCCGAGGTGCAGCGTGAGCAGACCGCCGAGCGAGGCGCCGCCGAGGGCTGTGTTCGAGACGCCAGGCAGCGTGCGGTACTGCGCGTCGATGACCGGCTTCAGCTCCTCGATCAGCATCCGGCCGTAATCGTCAGCCTTTCCGCCGCCGTGGCGAGCGGCGTCATTCGTCGGCGTGTACTCGTCGATGCGCGTCGGGCCGGTGTTGTCGATTCCGACGATGATCATCGGCTGCGCTTTTCGATCGCCGATCAGCTCATCGGCTGCTTCGGCCATTCGCCAGTGCTGGCCAGGAATGAAGGCGCGCTCCGGCTCGAAGAGATTCTGCCCGTCGTTCATGTACAGCACCGGATAGCGAACGCCGTCTCGATCGGCGTATCCGGGCGGAAGGTAGATAGTGATATCGCGATCGTTGCCGAGGACCTCGGAATGAAAGCCGCGAACATGATCGAGCGTTCCGCGCCGCGTTTCCTTGCGCCGATTCGGGAGCCGGAGAACGCGCTGAAACGCCGTGCGCAGCGTGTCGCGCATCTGCTGCATCAGCTTCGCATCTCGCGATAGCCGCTGCGGAAGTAGAGGAGTGGATCGCCTTCGCGCGTGTGAATCTTCTCGACCTCGCCGATGAAAATCGTGTGATCGCCGCCGAGGACCCGGTCGTACAACCGGCACTCGATCGACGTCAGCGCGCCGGCGATCAGCGGGACTCCGTTCTCGCCGGCGACGATCTCGACACCATTGAACTTGTCGTCGCTGCGCGAGGCGAACTTCGAAGAGATGTCCGCCTGCGCGCTGCTGAGGATGCTGACGCCGTATTTGCCGGATGCGGCGATGGCGTCATGCGTCTTCACCGATCGCTCGATGCAGACCAGGACGAGCGGGGGATGGAGCGAGAGCGATGCGAACGAGGCCACGGTCATCCCGTATTGGTGGCCGCCGTGCGACGTCGTCACGACCGTTACTCCGCTGGCGAAATGAGACATGGCCAGTCTGAAATCAGCATCATCGATCGGCATCGCGAACCTCCGGGTGCGGCAGTTTAGTGCAACTTTCGGGCGCTCCCGCGTGCGCGTCGTTCGATGTGATAAAACTCCGCGCCCTATGAAAGTCCACGAGTATCAGGCCAAAGAAATTCTGCGCCGCTACGGCGTGCCGACGCCGCGCGGGATCGTCGCCGAGAACGCAGACGAAGCGCGCGCCGCGGCGAAGGAGCTGGGCGGGCGTGTGGTGGTCAAGGCGCAGATCCACGCTGGCGGCCGCGGCAAAGGCGGCGGCGTCAAGCTGGCCAAGGACGCCGACGAAGCGGCGGAACTGGCCAAGAAGATCATCGGCATGACGCTCGTGACGCACCAGACCGGCCCGGAAGGGCAGCTCGTGCGAAAGGTGTTGATCGAAGAAGCGCTCAACATCGACAAGGAGCTGTACCTCGGCATCACGCTCGATCGCCGCATCGGAATGCCGGTGGTCATGGCGTCGAAGCAGGGCGGGATGGAGATCGAGGAAGTTGCGGAACGCGATCCGTCGGCCATTCATCGCGAGCCGATCGATGGCGTTCTCGGCGCGCTGCCGTTTCAGGCCCGCGCCGTCGCCAATGCGCTGGGACTGACCGGAGACGCTTACAAGAAATGTGTCGACTTCGTGCAGAAGCTGATGCGCTGCTACATCGAGATGGATGCGTCGCTGGCAGAGATCAATCCGCTGCTGGTCACGAAAGAAGGCGACGTCCTGGCGCTCGATTGCAAGATGAACTTCGACGACAACGCCATGTTCCGCCACAAGGATGTGGTGGAGATGCGCGACCTCAATGAAGAGGATCCGCTGGAAGTCGAAGCGTCGCAGTTCGGCCTCAACTACATCACGCTCGATGGCGACGTCGGCTGCATGGTCAATGGTGCGGGACTGGCCATGGCCACGATGGACATCATCAAACTGGCCGGCGGTCAGCCGGCGAACTTTCTCGACGTCGGCGGCGGCGCGAATGCGGAACAGGTGAAGAACGCTTTCCGCATCATCCTTTCGGACGCGAACGTGAAAGCGATCCTCATCAATATCTTCGGCGGCATTATGCGGTGCGATCGAATCGCTGAGGGAGTGGTGAGCGCGTCGAGGGAAGTGGGATTGCCGGTGCCGGTGGTGGTGCGATTGGAAGGGACGAACGTCGAGCTGGGGAAGGAGATCCTGGCGAAGTCAGGACTCCCGCTGATCACCGCCGACGGAATGTGGGATGCGGCGCAGAAGGTCGTTGCGGCCGCACAAGGGAATTGATCGATGGCTATCTGGGCAGACAAGAACACGCGAGTCATCGTTCAAGGCATCACCGGACGCGAGGGAACGTTCCACGCCATCCAGTGCCGCGATTACGGCACGGACGTCGTCGGCGGCGTGACTCCCGGCAAAGGCGGGACGACGCATGAGGGCTTCGCGGTCTTCAACAGCGTTCGGGAGGGTCGGGTGAAGGCTGGCGCGAATTGCTCGCTGATCTTCGTGCCGCCGCCGTTCGCAGGCGACGCCATCATGGAGTCGGCCGACGCGGGCATCGAGCTGATCATCTGCATCACGGAAGGGATTCCGGTGAACGACATGATGCGTGCGCACGATTTTCTGCGGAAATCGAATGCGCGCGCGATCGCGGCCGGAGCGATGCCGTCGCGGCTCATCGGTCCGAACTGCCCCGGCATCATCACGCCGGGCCAGGCCAAGATCGGGATCATGCCGGGACACATTCACAGTCCCGGTCCGATCGGCATCGTCTCGCGCTCGGGAACGCTGACCTACGAAGCGGTAGGACAGACGCGAGCGATCGGCCAGTCGACGGCGGTCGGCATCGGAGGCGATCCGCTTCCGGGGACGAACTTCATCGACTGTCTTGCTGCGTTTCAGGACGACCCGGCCACCGAGGCCATCATCATGATCGGCGAGATCGGTGGCTCGGCGGAGGAAGAGGCGGCCGCGTTTGTGAAGGCGAATGTGACCAAGCCGGTCGTCGCCTTCATCGCCGGCCAGACCGCGCCGCCGGGACGCCGCATGGGCCACGCCGGCGCCATCATCAGCGGCGGCAAGGGCACAGCGTCCGAGAAGATGGCCGCACTAAAGGCGGCCGGGATTCACGTCGTCGAAGCGCCGAGCGAGATGGGGGCGAAGGTGATAGAGGTTTGGAAGGGTAGGTAGCCCGCCACGTCTGCTGACGGGCACCTTCCTATTGCGCCAATGGTGGCGGAGCCTTGGGCAACCAACGCCGCCGGCCGTGCCGGCCTAGCGAATCTTCCTGACGTTCCCGCTCCCCAGCTCGTAGTACGCCACCACGATCGTGACCTGTTTCTTCTTCACTGCATCGCGAATGACCTTGCTCGACCCGACCAGATAATCGGCCGAGCCCTTGGCATTGGCGATGATGGCGGCGCGGAAGGAATCCTTGTCGTTGGGGTCGATGAGCGGGAACGACTTGCGGATGCGATTCACGAGGGCGATGAGACTCGGCGTCGGCGGGTCGGTCTTCTTCAGCGCCTCTTCGACCGCGCCGCAGGACTCGTGTCCGAGGACGACGATCACCTTCGTCCAGCCCTTGGCGATGCCGTATTCGATGCTGGCGATGCCGAAAGTGTCAGCCACATTGCCGGCCGCGCGGACTCCGAAGAGATCACCAACCCCGCGGGCGAAGGCAAGCTCCGCCGGAACGCGGCTGTCCGAACAGTAGAGGACGGTCACCGGCGGATTCTGTTTTTTCTCGGTGTTCTGGCGCGCTTTGTCGAGCCCGGTGTAGGGGATCGCGCCGCCTTTGTAGAGCTTGTTGCCATCGATCAATTGCATCCAAAGCGAATCGACGGTGAACGGCTCTTTGAGTGGCGGCGGGTACTGCGCGGCCAGCGGCAGCGCCGTGCTCGCGACCATGACCAAGGCGAAAAGGGTGGAGACAAAGCGACGCATGAACTACCTCCTTATCGAATTCTAACGCCTTGTGATGACAATCTCGCTGATTTCTACGGGCCGCTCGATGGCGTCGACGATGGTGGCGGCAACGTCGGCGGGATCCATGAACTCCGGACGCGGCTTCGGCCAGAACGGCGTGTTCATCCCGCCCGGCGCGGCGACGATGATTCGCGCCTTCGTTCCCTTTGCCTCGGCTTTGAGCGCTTCGCCGTAGCCGCGCGCGCCCCACTTGGCCGCGCAGTAGACGGTTTCGTTGACTTTGCCGATCAGCGCTGCGGTTGAGAGGACGTTGACGATGGTGCCGCCATGCTCTTTGAATCGCGGAAAGAGCAGCTCGCAGAAGTTGATGGTGGCGATGAGATTAGCGTCGATGATCGAGGCGATAGTGGCTTCGTCGTACGAACCGGCCGGGCCGTAGATGCCGATACCGGCATTGTTGACGAGAAGATCGATCGCGCCGAGTCGCTCCGCGGCTTCGATGGCGCGGAGGGCGGTGTCGCGTTTGGAGGCGTCGCCCGAAACGTCCGAACCGGCTCTTCGCGAAACGCCGACAACCTCGGTGCCGCGCTCGCGCAGCAGCTTGGCGATCTCGAATCCGAGTCCGCTCGATGCGCCGGTGACGATGGCAACCATTTTGCGGAGTCTACTCAATACCAATCGAGCCAGCGGTCATCGAGCAGCGTTCGCACTCCGCGGCCATCGATGATCTCGACCTGGACGTCGGTGAATTGGCGGACGTTCTTCGGCCGCGCCGGAAACTGGCGGATGAAGGCCGGCTTTGTCGTAGCGTCGTACCAGCGATACCAGCGGCTGGTCTGCGGATCGGGCTTGAGTGTGGCCGGCATTCGGACCATACCGTTTTCGAAAAGCAGGTTCACTTCGCGGATACCGAACGGAGAGAGCGCGACGCCGGAGAAGGTCTCAGCGCCTCTGAGCGACTCGTGGCCAGTCGGGAGGAGCAACGCCCCAAAGGTGTTCTCATTGTAGGTGGCGTGCCCACCGAGCATCGATCGCAGTTCCGGCGAATCGCCGCGAATGCCGGTCTGGAAAAGCCAGTCGCCGCCGACGCCGCTGTCGAATCGTTTGAGGAAGCCGAGCTGCCCGGCGTCGACCATCGTTCCCAGCCAGACGCGCCCAGGCGCGTCGAGTGAATCGGCGTGAACGATGACGTGCGTCACTCCGATGCGCCGCAACTCAGGCACGAGATCATCCGACCACTGCTGGGCGAGATTGACGATTCGCGCGTACTCGGGCGGATCGAATCCGGAGACGCCGTTGACGACGGGGCGGTGGTGAGTCGTGGCGTGCAGCATCACCGCGTACTCGGCGTTGTGATCGAGCATCGGCAACTCGGCAATCGCATGCGGACGTGCGGCGGCCGCCCATCGATCGACTGGACGAATGGCGGTCGAGGCGAGGTACCAACGAAACGGTCCTTTCAACTCAACGACAAAAGCAATGGCGATGATGACGCCGGCCCAGGATGCACGTCGCGCAATCGCAGCGACGGCGATGGCCACGAGCAGAGCCAGGCCGACGTGGGAGATGAGCGCCCATCGTGCGGCCACGCGAATGGCGCGGAATCCCGGAGCGTAGTTGAAGAAGAAGCGATGAAAGAAAGTGTGGAGGCCGAGGGATCCGATAAAGCCGAGGATGACCCACGACCACGCCAGCGCCAGTTGCTTCCATTGGCGCGATGCGAACGCGACAATTGCCAGGCAGAGCACGAGCGCGCCAGGGAAAAGACGGCGCTCGGGGTCGACCGTCGGATCGTTATGAGTCGGATACGGCCGACTCGCGAAATTGTCGACCAGCCAGTCGCCCGGCATCGCCGAGCGGTCCATCGTCTCGTCCCAGGAGCGCTGCATCCCGTACAGCTTAGAGGCGGCGTGATACGGGTAAAGAAATGGAGCGATGAGCAGTATCGCAATCGCGCCCGTCGCCGCGATGCGCGCGAGCGGCGGACGGAGGATGGCGATCGTCATCACGATGGCGATGCTGCCGAAGAGCAGGAAGTGAATGTTCGACAGTCCGTTCCAGAGAAAGGCGGCGCCGAACCATATCGCGTGGCGCCAGTCAGGCTTGCGCGCGTAGCGCAGGAGCGCGAAGAGCAGGAGCGGCAGCGTCCCTGCCCAGACGTACTGCACGTGCGCGGCGTGGGTGAATCGATAGGGAAGAAACGCGTAGAAGATGCCGGCCGCGATCGCGCCCCAGAAGTTGCCGGTGATCTCGATCGCGAGCAGATACGCGCAGAAACCGCACAGCGTGTACCCGAGGAGCATGGCCACGTTGTAGGCGGCAAGAGGCGGGACACCGGCGGCACGCAGCGGGAAGAGGACGACGGCGATTCCGTAGAGATTTTCGCTGAAGGCCAGCGAGTACTTGGCCGGATAGAAGATGTTGGCCTGGAACAGTTTTCCCGGTTGATGAAACGTGGCGTGCCAGTCCCAATCGAGCACCCAGGTATTGATGTAGGGATCGCCGGGGTAGGCAACCGCGCTGCCGAGGTTCGGCAGCAGCGGCCAGGTCATGAAGATCGCCAGAATCGCGAAGAGGATCGCCGCCGCGATGTGCTTCCTTGCCATCGATGGCGATGATACGGCGCTAAACTGCTTCGGTCCGTGCGAATCAAATTCATCTACAACCCGGCGGCGGGACGTGGGCGCGCTTCGCGGCATCACATCGAAGCGGAGCAGCATCTGCGCGCGCTCGGCGCCGATGTCGATCCACATGCCAGCAGCAGTCCCGCCGATCTGACGCGCGGCGCGGCAGAGGCGTCGCGAGGTGGATACGACCGCGTCGTCGTCTGCGGCGGCGATGGGACTCTGCATCTCGCCGTTCGCGACTTCGATCTTGCCAACGGTACGCTCGCTCTCATCCCGCAAGGCTCCGGCAACGATTTCGCCAAAGTCCTCGGCATCCCCCGCGACGTTCCTGCTGCCTGCGAGCTTGCCCTTCGCGGATCCGCGCGCGAAGTCGACGTTGCGATCGCCAACAACATTCGCTACCTCGGCGTGGCAGGACTCGGATTCGATTCCGAGGTTGCGAGTTACGCGAACGAGAACGTCAAGTTCTTGCGCGGCTCGCTCGTCTACCTCTACGCCATCCTGCGCGTCCTGCCGCGCTTCACGCCGCATCGCGTCGTCATCGATGACAGGCGCGACGAAGAGATCATGTTCGCAACCGTCGGCAACTCGCGGCAGTACGGCGGCGGCATTCGCATCGTCCCCGATGCGCTCGTCGACGACGGCCAGCTCGACCTCTGCATCGTCCACAAAACCTCGCGAATGCAACTGTTGAAGACGCTGCCGAAGGCCTACACCGGCGCCCACGTGAAGAGCCCGTTCGTCGAGATCGGGCGGGGAACGTCGTTCGCGTTTGCCTCCGAACGGCCGCTCGACGTCTACGCCGACGGCGAGCGCATCACCACCACTCCCGTCCGGTTCGCGCTGGCTGAGCAGCGGTTGCGAATCATCGCTCCGCCGCTCTGAATCCTAGCCAAACGGTCAGGATTGCCAGCGGACTTAGGCGCTAGACTCGCTCCAGTGAAGCAGTGCCAGGAGAAATAACCGAATGGTCCTCATCCCGATGGTGGTCGAGCAGACGAGTCGCGGCGAACGCGCCTACGATATCTACTCCCGCCTTCTGAAAGACAACGTCGTTTTCCTCGGACAGACGATCGACGACACTGTCTCGAATCTCATCATCGCCCAGCTCCTTTTTCTCGAAGCGGAGAATCCGGAGAAAGACATCTCGGTCTACATCAACTCGCCAGGTGGCTCGATCACGGCCGGCCTGGCGATCTACGACACGATGCAGTACGTGAAGCCCGACATTCAGACCATCTGCATCGGGCAGGCGGCGTCGATGGCGGCGGTACTGCTGGCGGCTGGCAAGAAGGGCAAACGTTTCGCCCTGCCGAACTCACGCGTTCTCATCCATCAACCGCTGATGCACGGCCTCGGCGGGCAGGCGTCGGAGATCGACATCCATGCCAAGGACATCATGCGGATGAAAGCGAGGATGAATCAGATCCTCGCCAATCACACAGGGCAGCCGGTCGAGAAAGTCGATCGCGATACCGACCGCGACTACATTCTGCAGGCGCAGGATGCGGTCGAGTACGGTCTCGTCGATCAGGTCATCGCAAAACGCGAGTGAGTAACGCGTGAAATAAGGTTTTGTTACGGAAAGTGTAGGAATGCCCTCGCGGCGGCTTCACGTTCACGACGGCGCAGCGTAGAATCTAACGACCTCGAAAAAGGATCCAAACCACCCAATGTCGAAGAAGGGGAACAGCGGCGACGTCCTGCGTTGCAGTTTCTGCAACAAGAGCCAGCGCGACGTCAAGAAGTTGATCGCCGGCCCGACCGTCTACATCTGTGACGAGTGCGTCGACATCTGCCTCGACATCATCGCCGAGGATCGCAAGGACGAGCCGGGGTCGATGGAAGGCTCCGGCCAACTGCCGAAACCGAAGGAAATCAAAGAGTTCCTCGACCTCTACGTCATCGGCCAGGAACGCGCCAAGAAGAAGCTGGCCGTGGCCGTCTACAACCACTACAAACGCATCGACTATCACACCCGCAACAACCGGCAGGACGTCGAGCTGCAGAAGTCGAACATCCTGTTGATCGGTCCCACCGGCACCGGCAAAACGCTTCTGGCGCAGACGCTGGCCCGCATGCTCAGCGTGCCGTTCACCATCGTCGACGCCACGACGCTCACCGAGGCCGGTTACGTCGGCGAAGACGTCGAGAACATCATCCTCAAGCTCTACCAGGCCGCCGGCAACGACAAAGACAAAACGCAGCGCGGCATCGTCTACATCGATGAAGTCGACAAGATCTGCCGCAAGGGCGACAACCCATCGATCACCCGCGACGTCAGCGGCGAAGGCGTGCAGCAGGCGCTGCTGAAGATTCTCGAAGGCACCGTCGCCAACGTTCCGCCGCAGGGCGGACGCAAGCATCCCCACCAGGAATTCATCCAGATCGATACGACGAACATCCTCTTCATCTGTGGCGGCGCATTCGTCGGGTTGGAGAACGTCATCGAGAGGCGGCTGTCAGCGACTTCGATGGGCTTCGGCGCCAAGATCGCCACGAAGAAAGAGAAGCGCACCGGCGAATTGCTGGCGCAGGTTCATCCCGAAGATCTCATCAAGTTTGGCCTCATCCCCGAGTTCGTCGGCCGCCTTCCGGTCGTGGCCACGCTCAACGAGCTTGACAAAGGCACTCTCATCGAAATCCTGCGCGAGCCGAAGAACTCGCTCGTGCGGCAGTACCAGACCATCATGGGCTTCGAGAACGTCATCCTGAAGTTCCACGACGACGCCCTCGAAGCCATCGCCGAAGAAGCCCTCAAGCGCAACGTCGGCGCGCGCGGCCTCAAGATCATCATCGAAGAATTGATGCTCGAGATCATGTACACGATCCCGTCCCAGGACGCGATCAGCGAATGTGTCATCACCCGTGAGGTCGTCATCAACCGCAGCCAGCCGATCACGATGTATCGGAAGGCTGGATAGATGAAGCGGGGTTGCCGGGTTTCCGAGTTGCCCGGTTGCTCACGACAAAAAACGGGCCACTCGGCAACTCGGCAACCACTAGGACGAAAAACCAAACCCACATGCCCAACCAACACCTGACAATCACCACACTTCCTCTCGTGCCGTTGCGCGACATGGTCGTCTTCCCCTCGATGATGGCGCCCTTCGTCGTCGGACGCCGCGCTTCGATCCTTGCGCTCGAAGCGACGCTGGCCACATCCGAGAAGAAGATCTTCCTGGCCACGCAGAAAGATCCCAAGATCGACGATCCATCGATCAGCGAGATCTATCCGATCGGCGTCATCGCCACCGTCGTTCAGAACCTCAAGCTTCCGAATCAGAACGTCAAAGTCATGGTCGAAGGGCTGACTCGCGCCGAGATCATCTCCACCAGCGAAGCCGACGGCTACGTCACCGTCACCGTGCGCGACATCGAAAGCAGCGTGCCGCTGACCTCCGAGGTCTCGCAGTACATGCAGAAACTCGTCGAGATCTTCGAGCAGTACGCCAAGATGTCGCACCACCTCGCCTTCGAAGGCGTCATGTCGACGCTCAAGCTCGACGATCCCGACAAATTCGCCGACACGCTGGCCTCGCACATCCTCATCACCACGCCTGAAAAACAACAGCTCCTGGAGACCATCTCGCCGTACGAGCGGCTGCAGAAGCTGCAGGACTTCCTGGAAGTCGAGATCGAGAAGATCAACATCGACAAGCGCATCAACTCCAAGGTCAAGAAGCAGATGGAGCGTGCCCAGAAGGAGTACTACCTCAACGAGAAGATCAAAGCGATCCACCACGAGCTGGGCCGCAAAGACGATCGCTCCGACGAAGTCGAAGAGCTCCGCCAGAAGATCGAAGACGCCGGCATGCCGAAGGAGACGAAGGAAAAGGCTCTGCAGGAGCTGAAGCGTCTCGAAGCGATGCCCGGTGTTTCCGCGGAAGCCACCGTTTCGCGCAACTACATCGAGTGGCTCGTCTCCGTTCCCTGGAAGAAGACCACCAAAGAGATCAAGGACATCGATCTCGCCGAGAACATCCTCAACGAAGACCACTACGGTCTCGACAAGATCAAGGAGCGCATCCTCGAGTTCCTTGCCGTGCGTCAGCTCATCAAGGGACCGAAGGGAACGATCCTCTGCTTCGTCGGCCCTCCCGGCGTCGGCAAAACGTCACTGGCGAAGTCGATCGCCCGCGCCACCGGACGCAAGTTCGTCCGTCTCTCCCTCGGCGGCGTTCGCGATGAGGCGGAGATCCGTGGGCACCGCCGGACGTACATCGGCGCCTTCCCCGGCCAGATCATCCAGCGGATGAAGAAGGCGGGAACGATCAATCCGGTCTTCCTCCTCGATGAGGTCGACAAGATGTCGATGGATTTTCGTGGCGATCCCTCGGCCGCGCTGCTCGAAGTTCTCGATCCCGAGCAGAACAATGCCTTTACCGATCATTATCTCGACGTCGAGTACGACCTGTCGAAGGTGATGTTCATCGCCACCGCCAATGTGACGCACACCATTCCGGCGCCGCTCAAGGACCGGATGGAGATCATCTCCCTCTCCGGCTACACGCACCTCGAAAAGCTCGCCATCGGTAAGCAGTTCCTCGTGCCGAAGCAGAAGCAGGAACAGGGCATCGAGGAGAGTCAGGTCGACTTCCTCGACTCAGCGATTGAGGAGCTGATCGATTCGTACACGCGCGAAGCCGGCGTCCGCAGCCTGGAGCGCGAAGTCGGTTCCGTCCTTCGCAAAGTCGCGCGCCAGGTCGTGAGGAAGGGACCCGAGCTGAAGACGATCATGGACCGCGCCAAGGTCCGCGAGCTCCTCGGCAAGGCCAAGTTCCGCTCGCAGCAGATTCACGACAAGAGCGAGATCGGCCTGGCTACCGGCTTGGCTTGGACCGAAGTCGGCGGCGAGATTCTGTCGACGGAAGTGGCGATCTCGCGAGGCAAAGGCAACCTGATCCTCACCGGCAAGCTCGGCGACGTGATGCAGGAATCGGCCCGCGCTGCGCTGTCGTACGTTCGCTCACGCGCGGAGCTGTTCGGCCTCGATGCCGACTTCCACGCCAACATGGACATTCACATTCACGTCCCCGAGGGAGCGATCCCGAAGGACGGCCCCTCGGCCGGAATCACGATGGCCACGGCCCTCCTTTCGGCCGTCACGCGCATCCCGGTTCATCGCGACATCGCCATGACCGGCGAGATCACGCTGCGTGGCAAGGTGCTGCCGGTCGGCGGCGTGAAGGACAAGATCCTGGCCGCAGCCCGCGCCGGAATCACGCGCATCATCCTCCCCGCCGAGAATGAGCGCGATCTCGAAGACATCCCCTCGGACGTTCGCGAGAAGATGGAGTTCAATCTCGTCGAGTCGATGGATCAGGTGGTGATCTACGCGCTCGATGGCACGATCGTGCCGCTGGCCAAGAAGCTGCCGGAAGCCGAGAGTGTGATCGTATCGGAACCGCCAATTCATTGAGGTTGCGCAGTAGCGCGGTCACGAAGTCGCGCGGTCGGTTCACGCAGCCGGCCGCGAGACTTCGAAACCGCGAGACCTCCCAACCGCACGTCACTGGCATGGATGTTCCATTCTCGGCCCTTCGTGACCATCCCTTGACCGCCGTCGGAGAATACCGGCACAATCTTCCCCGTTAATCTCCCCAACCAACCGAAGCACCTCTTCGCAGCACCCCTGCTTTTGCATTTCCCTAGACACCAATTGAATATCCAAACAGTCGAGTTCCACCGCGCGGCATACAAGGCCGACGACTTTCCGACTGACCGCAGACCGCAGTTCGCAATGGTCGGTCGCTCCAACGTCGGTAAGTCGAGCCTCATCAACGCCGTCCTGAAACGAAAAGCGGTGGCCCGCGTGAGCCAGACGCCGGGAAAGACGCAGGCCATCCAGTTCTATCTCATCAACGATCGCTTCTACATCGTCGACTTCCCCGGCTATGGCTACGCGAAAGTTCCGAAGGACATCGCCCGCTCCTGGGGCCAGCTCGTACGCGGCTACCTCGAGAGCGCCGATGCTCTCCGGCTGATCTTTATCCTTCTCGACGTGCGGCGAACTCCCAGCCCGGAAGATCGTCAAATGCATGACTGGACCGTCGCATCCGGAATCGATGAGCGCATCCTCCTGACCAAGAGCGACAAGCTGTCGAACAACCAGCTCGCGAAAAACCGCGCGGCGATCGCCAACGAGCTCCAGATCACCGAAGACCGGCTCATCGCCTGTTCGGTCGTCTCGAAAACAGGAATCGAAGCAGTGCGGCGCGAGATCGCGTCGCGCCTGTGAACCAGGGGCCACCCACGAAACGAGGTTTGAACCATGTCTGAAACTGATTTCGAAGAAGAAACGACCGTCGCCGTGGCGGAGCTGCCGGCCGAAAAGCCCGAGAAGCCGGTGCGCAAATACACGCGAAAACCGAAAGCCGACAAGGCCGCTGCGCCCGCAGCAGTCGAAGACGAGCCGGCCCCGATCGTCGAAGAAGTCGCCGAGGCCGAGCCCGAGGTGACCGCGCCGGTCGTCGACGTCGAGAACGACGTCGTCGAAGAACCCGCCGTGGCTGCCGCGTCGCCGCAGCAGAACAAACGCTCCGATCAGACCCAGGCCGCCGAGACGCTCGACATCCGCGTGCTCAAGGAGATGAAGCTCCCCGATCTCACCAAGATCGCCAAAGAGCACGGAATCGAGAACGCCACCGGCATGCGCAAGCAGGACCTGATCTTCTCGGTCCTCCAGGCCCAGACCGAGAAGTCCGGCCTCATCTTCTCGGAAGGCGTCCTCGAATGCCTCCCCGACGGCTTCGGCTTCCTGCGCGCCCCCGAGTACAACTATCTGCCCGGCCCCGACGACATCTATGTTTCGCCCTCGCAGATCCGCCGCTTCGATCTCCACACCGGCGACACCGTCTCCGGCCAGGTTCGCCCGCCGAAGGAAGGGGAGCGCTACTTCGCCCTCATCAAAGTCGAAGCGGTCAACTTCGAGCATCCGGATGTAGCGCGCGAGAAGATCCTTTTCGACAACCTCACCCCGCTCTACCCCGAGCACCGCATCAAGCTCGAAGTGCCGGCCAACATGTCGTCGCGCGTCCTCGACCTCATCGCCCCGGTCGGCAAAGGGCAGCGCGGCCTGATCGTGGCCCCACCGCGCACCGGCAAGACGATGATCCTGCAGGCCATCGCCAACTCCATCACCAGCAACCACCCCGAGGTCACGCTGATCGTGCTGCTGATCGACGAACGGCCGGAAGAAGTCACCGACATGCAGCGCAGCGTCAAAGGCGAAGTCATCTCATCGACCTTTGATGAACCTGCTTCGCGTCACGTGCAGGTCGCTGAGATGGTCATCGAGAAAGCCAAACGCCTCGTCGAACATCGCCGCGACGTAGTCATCCTCCTCGACTCCATCACCCGCCTGGCCCGCGCCTACAACACCGTCGTTCCGCCCTCCGGCAAGGTCCTCTCCGGCGGCGTTGACTCCAACGCACTGCAGCGCCCCAAGCGCTTCTTCGGCTCCGCCAGAAACGTCGAAGAAGGCGGCTCGCTGACCATCATCGCCACCGCCCTCATCGACACCGGCTCCCGCATGGACGACGTCATCTTCGAAGAGTTCAAAGGCACCGGCAACATGGAAGTCCACCTCGACCGCAAGCTCTCCGACAAACGCGTCTTCCCCGCCATCGACATCAACAAATCCGGAACGCGCAAAGAAGAGCTGCTCCTGGAGCGTAACGAGCTCAATCGCATCTGGGTCCTCCGCAAGGTCTTCTCGCCATTGTCAACCGTCGAGTCGATGGAGTTGCTCGTGGAGAAGCTGGAGAAGACACGGACGAATTCGGAGTTCCTGAACTCGATGTCGTCGATGTGAGATCGCTCCAGGTCTGCTTCGCCGTGCTGCTTCTCGCCACGCCCGCCTTCGCGCGCGCCCGCGACGTCTCCGGCCACTACGAGCGCAGCGGCGACAACGACCAAGCCTCGCTCGACATCAAGAGGCTCCCCGGTGACCGCGTCAAAGTCAGCGGCATCACACAAGGAACGAGAAGTACGGCCCGCTGGAGTTCGAAGCACCGCTGAAGGAGGACACCGTCACCTGGTCCGACACCGACGGCTACACGATCGTAGTCCGCTTCTCCCGCAAGGCGCTCGACGTCACCGAGCACGCGGTGGGCGGGCATTTCGGGATGAATGCGACCTTCGCGGGACACTACGCGAGGACGGCTAGCTAATCATGAAGAAAGAAACTGGGATTTCGGCGATCATTTCGCAATCGCGGCAGGTGCGCTCATATATTTGCGTGGGAATTCTGCCCACCAAACAGTATCGATAAGCGAGAGCGTCACTGACATTCGCGCAACAACGATTCGAGCTTTTCAGCTGCGCTTCCGAACACCAGCAGCGCTCTCTCGGCATCCTGCTTGGCAGGCTTCAGATCAGCGAACTTGGCATCATTCGTGGCCTGTTCTATCCGCTTGCAAGCGGCAGTCAGAAAGCCCTCAGCGGACCGCAAATCTTCGTACACGTCAGACGAAACGTACCGCGCCCGCTCCAGCGCATGTATGAAAAAGGCGGGCAGCACGAAGTTTGCACACAGATCGGCGTCGTCCGCGCCAGTCTCCATCGTGTTCTCTAGTTGCACGCGAGCATTGTCGATATGCCTCGTACACTCCCGGACAGCCGCTCTTATCGAGATCAGCACGTCGCGCCGAACTTGTCGCCACTGCTCGAAGGCGATACCGGCCGCTTGCGATGCAGCCGTGGCCTGTCTCGCTGTTTCTGCGAGAATGCCTCGGGTGGCCTCAAGCATCTCTTGGTTCGCCTTCACGATCTGATCAGTACTTCGTGCATATCGAGACGTGACTATTAACAAGGCGAACACAACGCCTACATTGAGCCAATCAGTGACCGACGGAATCGCGAGCCACTTCGCAACGTAAGCAGCGACACCGCAGAAACAGCTGCGCGCGACTGCTACAACTGGTATAGCCTGCAGAAGTTGATCTGCGCGACTGGCCATTAGAGAGATTTTGCCTCGGGAATAACCACTACGTCCAGTCGCTGCAAATCAAGATCGCTGTACTGGTCTCCTCGCGCAAGCTGCTGCTGCAGCTCGGGTGTAGATTGCAAGCAACTTACGAAAACTATTTTCACCATCACCAAAATATGGTCCATAGAACGCATACGCCGATTCCAAGAGGCGTTCGATTTGGAAGCGACGGTTTAAGCCAAACTGCCGTCGATATTGTGTCAACCAACTGGTGCC
>Ga0307511_10002756_pt1 | contig 18265 bp, 20 predicted proteins | sample 13_EM_MG_FD_200266 | JGI IMG/M metagenome (GOLD analysis project Ga0307511, IMG submission 200266) | Populus trichocarpa ectomycorrhiza microbial communities from riparian zone in the Pacific Northwest, United States - 13_EM | ecosystem: Host-associated > Plants > Roots > Unclassified | place... | reverse complement strand
CCTTCTGAAGTCTGAAAAACCTGTTTTCTGGCCTTTCCAGAAAACCTGCTTTCTGGCCGTTCCAGAAAGCACTTCTCCATGACCATAAATACAGGTGTGGGAGGTCAGGCCTCCAGTACTCAGAAATACAGGTGTGGATGCGTAATGCATCATAGTAAAGGAATAGTATATAAGGACTAGATACGCTTAAGGCGATAGCACATAAGGTACTAACCTCGAGCTATCTGTTAAACATGATAGATGCTACGAAATGCGTACTAAGACAATTATAAGAAACGGTCTTCCATTACACTTCCTCACTTAAATTGGATTTCCTACTCTTGTTGTCTTGCCCTAGCTAGATGTAGTGCGAAATAACAAGTGCCAGCACGACAGTTATGAGAATAGCAATCTTCTTAATGAACAGTAGAAGACCAACGTAACTTCCAAATCATCCATAGTAAACATTCATGACATAAGGAACAAAGAAAACATCCGATGTATACCTTGTTTGCCTTAACTTCTTCCATTGTTAATTCAGAACGACAATTAAAACATTAAGAAGGAACGTGGGATTGCCAGGTTAATTCATCCAGCACGAATCAGTACTTTAGGAAAACATTAAAGATATCTTCTGCAAGGTTGGTAGCAGCGGAGGTTAGGTCTTGATAGTCAGTACTGAGGGCGAGAACCCTGTCTAGTTCAGTTTGAACAATTGACTTAAGGGTATCTCTAGTGTGACGCTTCTTGTGTTTCTTGGAGGATCTTCGTTGCTTGAAGGTGTAGGAATAGTTTCCGCTTGTCCAAAAGTCTTGAACGAGTTCAAGACTGATGTCTTCGAAGTTGATGCACTCATTGTGATCACTGCCGTCCCCTTTCCAACGTACCAGGCATTGACTTTTGCCGGTACGAGAAGCAGTACTCAATTCGAGTACTTGTTCGACTTCCCATCTGCCTTCCGTTACTTCAGCAGGTTGTTCCTCATGACGACCTGGGAAGTTCGTGGAATCGTTTTCGATGTAAGGTTTGATCTTACTGATATGGAAGGTATTGTGGATAAGAGAAAGTCCACGGTCTGTTGACAGGTCGGGTGCATAGTTGTTTCGCTTCTTGATGACATGTCGAATGCGGAACGGTCCGACCCATCTACGCTTGAGTTTCCTAAATGTGTTCAAGAGGTTGACGTTCTCCGTGGAGAGAAGAACCTTTTGGCCAGCTGAAAGAAGTGGTGGAACAGACAGCTTCTTGTTGGCTTGTCTTGCCTGCTTGACTTTGGAGGAGTATAGGTTGTGTGAGGTCTCAAGATGACGTTCCTCAGCAGGGGTATAAGGAGTGATCGGGGAGAGGAAGGAAGCAGGACCTAGCTTTGCCTCAACGCCTAGTAGTTAAAAGAATGGAGTGTGTTGTCTTGTGGTGTTGTTTCGGGAGTTCAGCTTTAACTGGATCTCACAGAGTTTGTGTAGCCATTTGTTTCCTTCGACCTTACATGCTCGTGTGGCTTCGAGAATTGCCTTTTTGCCAATTTCTGACTGACCGTCCATCTGCGGCTGGTATGCGGTAGACGGTTCCTACATGATTCCCTTTCTTGCTGCTCAATCCTTGAAATAGTCTGACATAAAGAGAGTTTCTCAATCAAAAACAATATAATCGGTATAATTGATAACTGAAGCAACCTGCATATCAAAGGTATCAGTGCACTTCTCCGCGGTAAGGTTATCAGAAACTGAGATGAGGAACGTAAACCCTGATTGGCTACAGACAAGCGCCCAAAGTCTTGAAAAGCAAATCATATGATCGTCTTCCAAAGAAATGTTTGAGTATAACGTAGAGCAATAAGTGAAAACAGGAGACATCTTAAGAAAATCCATTGTGATATCTGTCCTGGCTCTTGCAGGAACATGTAACATAGTTACTTGTCCTAGTGGTGCCTTATCACTATACTTCGTCCGTTGCCAGGTATTGCAACTCGTCACGTAATCCTTAACAAGCCTTGAAAATGGCTGGCAAATAAATCTATCAGTCTACCACTTCAATGTTTTCTCAACTCCGCCATATGCCGTAGTATCATGAGCTTCCTTGATTGCGGCTTCGAGGTAGTTCTTAACATGCAGGTCGAACATGCTTGGCAGAACCAGCCTCCATTCTCCTTTCTCATTCTTGTTTTACAAAAACCCGTTGTCCTTGCTTACTCCTTTCTTCCCTTCTGGAGCATTATAGAGCTGGCTCCCCAAGGGGCATTTCCTGATACATGCAACGTGGGCTTAAATTTTTCTATCATCTTTATCAACGTGAGCAACGAGATAGAAGTCGGGGTCATCTTTGGGGCTGTCTTTGAGATCGAGGTATATCTTTGCCATATTGGTCACTGGCACGATTCTATACCTGAGGTCTGCGTCTGCCTTGCGTTTTGCCTCGCATGTTGATGCATAGTGTCCCTCGCCCTTGCAGAAGTGGCAGTGATGAGTGGCAGTAGGTGCAGGAGTAATTGCCGTCTTCTCCTGTGTTTGAGGACTGTGAACAAGAGTTGTTTTCCTCGCTGGTCATATGTTGTTGTGTGCGCATAAATCCCACTCCTGGTACATATCTCATAGGATTAGTGGGCGATAGGAGGGTGTTATGACCTTGATTAGATGTGCTAGCTTCTACAGAAGCTGTATTGCGTTTTGATCTGGTGGTGACTGTGGCAGAGAGGAAGGTGCGTCTTTCCTTTTCTGGTACTATCTTGATATTGTAGTCCCATGGGTTGTTTTGTTCGGTTCGCTGACCCCATGGTTCGTGGCGGGCCATGGAAGCGTTCCTGATTGCCCATTCTTCCGCAGACCACATGTGAGTGCGTTTAGGACCTTTTTTGAGATTAAGCTCTGGAATGTCAATAGCGGGAGTCTCAGAGGAGGGGGTGTTGTTAGAAGGGATAGTGGTAGCTTTCAATTTCCATGAGTCTCGCTGACCCGACTAGAATTCCTTCTCCTTCTGATAAAGTGCCTCGGCTAGAGTGCAGTCTAAACATCCGTGTCCGTAGCTTCCGCAAATTGTGCATCTGGAGGTGGGGAAATAGCGAATCCCGTTTTGGTTCGAACTACCATGCGAGTGGCAGTAGTAGTCATGAGAGTCAGTATTATGTTGCTTTCGATGGTGCTTGTAGAGTTCCCAGGCATCATTGAAGACGTCTGTAATGATGGCAGGAATATTATCGTCATTGGTGACGGAGGAGGTATCATCTGCGGGAGCGCTGATGTGATGATAACTATTTAATTGATCATGTTCAACAATATGGGGGTCAGGATCCAACTCATATCCATCAAAGATTTCTTCGGGGATAGTAGAGAGGATGTCCTCATCTGATTGCATTTCTTCCTTCTTGATGTCGTCGTAGTCTTCATAGTCTCCATCCTTCTTATCTTCGAGATAGGGACAAGAGGGGTAGTGACCGAGGGTTTCTTCCCGGCCTGCGCACTTGTAGTAGTCGCAGTCGGTGTGCTTGAAGTTGATACAGCCGCGGGAAACCATTGTGATTCCTTCGGGAATGGGAGAGATGGACAGGTTATTGGTAGTAATACAAGTGTTTTGAGGTTCGGTATTGTATTCTGTGGGATCGATGCTCTATGGAATGAAGTCTTGTTCCTCGGTGGGATAGAGGCAGTATTTATGCTTCCTCGATAGAGCGTCTACCAACAGGTTTTCTATTGCAGCCATATGTTCAATGACCAAGTCGAATTCTCGTATTTAAGCTTCCCAACGAGCTAGCTTCTGAGATGTTTGTCATGGCTGGGGGATTGAAAGTAGTGGTTGGTGATCCGTGAGAACCGTGAACTTGTGGTCTCAGAGTTGAGCCTCAAAAAACTTAAGGGAGTTAACAATAGCGAGTAACTCCTTTTGGTAGGTGGGGTACTTCAGCTGTGTGGGGCTGAATTTCCGAGACTGAAATCGACAGGGTCGAAAAGTTCCGAGTTCTCCATATCCAATCCATGATCCTGGTCCAATCTCACTAGTATTACATAGCAGGTATTTTGGTTTTTGCGACAAGTGGTCCCAAGGTTTGAGAATCTGCAGAGAATTCACAAGTTCCTTGATTTTCTCAAGTGCTGTGGTATAGGTGTCCACCTATCTCTATGGTGTATTTTCGCCTTGCAGTTCTGACAGGGTGCTTGACCAGGATGCCAATTCCGGACAAAACTTGCTTAGGAATGTAATAACAAGAAGTATACCTTATAATTCCCTGCGGTTGCTGGGAACCTTAGAGTCCAATACTTTCTTGCACTTCTTAGGATCCATATGTAACCCATCCAGAGTTAATATGTGTTCTAAAATATCTAGACGTTTGGTGAATAACTGGCACTTGGTAGCCTTCAACCAAAACTTCTTGTCTGGGAGCAGTTGTAGAACCTTGTGTAAGCTAGCTACATGTTTGTCATAGGTATTTGAAAAGATAATAATATCGTCGATGTAAATGACAAGATGCTTGAAGACCATGTCCTTAAAGTTGTCGTACATAGCTCGTACCATAGTGGCAGCAGCATTGGGGTCGCCTTGTTGTATGATGCGACTGCAGTAATATCCCATGTGTGTGAGGAAGGTGGAGTGTTGTTCCGAGTGTTCTTCGATTCCGATGTTGTGGTACCCATCTGCTAGGTCAATCTTGCTCCAATATTTCCAAGCAGGGACTAGATCCATGATTTCCTTGATTCTTGGTAGGGGTGTGTGGTTGGGCTCAACCGCATCATTCCGATCCCTGGCGTCTAAGATACACCGTGGTTTAGTAGGATCATCTCGTTTTGCTTGTACGAACAGAACTACTGCACTAGTGTCATGTTCTGCACGATAAATCCGGCCGGAGGCTTCTTTGTCATTAAGCTGTCTAGTAAGCTCTGCATAAAATTTGGAGGGTGAGGGTCGCCATTTTGGTACCCATGTAGAGCCAGGTTTCGAGCAGATTCGGTGGTTGATTCTTCTGAGGGGTGGCAACTCGTTAGGTGTGGTTGTCGGATATAACTGGGTGAACTCAACAAAGGGGTTGAATTCCCGACTTTCTCTGAGACTCATAGCTGAGACAATGAATTCGAAGAGTGGTTGAAGATAGTCGGATACTGTGTCTTCTATGGTGAGTGCAGCAGATGTGACTTGCCCCGTAGCAAGCCCTCCTTTCCTCCATTCCATGAGTGCAAACCGTGCCATTCCTTCAGGTTGGATGGTAACTGTCTTTGGTCCTACTGGGATTAAGGCGTTCAGTGCTGTAAGTGCTGGCTTGCCTAGGATCGTATCCCAGCCTGCAAGATGTACTACATAAAGCATTCTTGTTTCCGCAGATCCTCCGTAGTGCACTTGGACATCACATACCTTTTCTATCACACCTTTCGATCCCTTGCACGCGGTGTTGAGTGACTTCTTGTCGATTCCATAGGTGGGTAAGCGGTATAGGTGCACGAATTGTATGTGGATGAGATCTCCGTCAGTGGTCTGTAAATCCACAAGGCCTAATCCAGGGTGGCAGTTAACCTTAACCCGAACCCTGCTAAGGTCTAATTCTTCGGTAGACTGGGATTTTGCCTTGGTTTTGCACTTGTAGTTATTCTTGGAAATAACTGGTTTGTTGGTGTGTTGCAGGGATAGGGCTTGTGCAGTGGTGCGCATGACTTGTTTGGATATTCGCTTCATGCATTCCTTGAAAGTGTGAACAGGTGCACGGCACCATAGGCACTTCAGATCCCTGATCAACTTCATCTTGTCTTGTAATGTTAATGTCTTGTTAACCACTTCCCAATCGGGGTCCTTGGTGCTAGTTGTTTTCCTAGCCAGGATCCTTCCAGGATTAGAACTTGTTTTCTTACTCTTGGTCTTGTGATCCCTACAATGATTGTGACTGGAGTTCGGAGCTGGTTGGGTAGTTGGCTGTCGTGCAGGCTTGGGTGTAGCTTAGATACGCCCATGTTTTCGTGCATCCACGTATTATTCCGCCTTCTGGACCAGGTCGTTGAAAGTCCAAGAATCAAGTATTTGGGGAACCAGGGTGGTTTCCATGTAATCAGGTAGGTGGTTCAGGAATTTCCAGCATTGGACTTCCTCTGAGATGTATAGGTTCCCATCCCAGTCGATAAGCTTAATGTGAAGCTGTTCCCACCAATTGGCACAGGTTTTGATAACCATGTATCGTCCCTCCTTATTGGGTGAGGCAGCTTCCTATTCTTTCCATGGGAGGTCCTTCCTAGTGGAGGGAATAAGGATTTCCCATAGTACTAGCATGAAGCTGATAAAGGAGGCCTTGTCTTTTTCCTTGATGAGGTGGTGGTTATAAGTAGTGATTGCACTACCTGGCAGTTTGAATCCAATAAAGTCCAACACTTGGTTCGATTCCAATCTTATACCTTTCATACTTAACCATCTCTGTATCACGTTGACCCAAGTATCAATACACTATCAGTCTCGCCATTTTTTAAATCCACTGTTGGGATTTTCTGGAGCATTAATCTTGATACCCTTCATCCGTTTGGATATTTTAGATGATGTTTTAGGTGTCACGATTCCTGTCGTCGTTTCCCATTTTTGTTGTTCTGGTGTCTTACCACGATCTGTCTGTTTTTTGATCTCATTGACCTTCTTTGGTATGTGTATGCTTCTTTGGCTGTGGACTGATGATCCGTTGCTGGAGCTATCACTGCTAGAGGTACTATAGTACCCGTCATCATCTCCTCCACCTGCTGTTGTGGCCCGTCCTAAGGTAGGGGTTTGGTTCTCATTGTCTGCTCCATTGTTTGGGTTGCCAGTGTCTGAGGTATGGTTTACAATGTCATCTTCTGGCACAATGCCAGTTTGAGATCCTGTGCTGACTTCTGGTGCGGAACGTTGTCTGGTTGGCATCTTAGGAAGATCCCTTCTGTCTTGTCCTTTAAGTCTTTTGGCTATAGGTGGGTCCTCAAATTGCCCTGGCACAACCGGTAAAAGGAGGTGCTGACCACATAGCATGAAGGACATAATATTATCCCATTCCCTCCGAACCCGGTGAGGTTCTGTGAGGTGTGGAATCTTGAGGCGTTCGAGGCGTTCCATAAGAACCGTGGTAAGCTCCAAGTCCTTACTTTCAAATGGAATGGTGGTGTTCCAAAGATAGTATTTGGTTGTTGCTTCGAGAAGCAGTTGGATTTCTTTAGGATGAAAGTAGGGAAGATACACAAGCGTTTGTGTAAAGGAGCGGATATCATGTATTTCTGCTTGTACTTTCTTCCAGTTTGCTTCTGTTATAGGAGGTGACTCAAATACCCATGTCAGGAGTGGAGAGTCTTCTTCTGGTTTCAGGACAATGATGGTGTACATTATTAGTGGAGGGGGTTTGACTGATTCCTCGAACGTTTCTGGTTCAGGAGTTTCTCTTTTCTTTCGTGGTGTATCGGAGATTAACTTCTTGAAATCTTCGGGAATCAAAGCTAATCTTCGTGACTTGTTGTAGGTGTACGGCTTGCCCGTCTTGGAGGCCATAATGTCGGTTACCCATTTCGATATTAGGAGTTATTTTTCCCGCTTGTCCATATACTATGAGAACAAGTATGTCGCTCTGTACGTTAGGGATTTCCGATCGACTTCGGATGATTGTAGCTCGGCTGCTTGCTCGATATGTAAGCAGGATAGTTGGAATGAGGAGAGTACTGATGCTCGTTTGTCGTTTTCTTCCACTCCTACGATGGTAGGTACTCCTGAGGCATGGGTTATACCAATGACGACTAAGATGCCCTTCCCGATGGAACCTTTTGGAGATAGTGAGGGTAGCGGCAAGAAGACCGTGAGGTGGTCTCCTTATATGGAAGAATTGAATAGCTCAAACTCCTCGAGTTTTGAGCTGATGCCAACTAATAGTAGTTCAGTTGGGAAGGAGGGTAGATGTGCTTCGCCTATGAGGGATCTGGTGTTGAATGGAACAGGAAGTACCTATGTAGTTCCTGCTATACTTTCGTATGTTTCTTCTGATGGTGAGAAGAATTAGGGTCAGCCTTGGGATGGTGATGCGTATTTGTAGGCTGCGATTACTCCTGGAATGTATGGTGCCACGTTGTCTTATGCTGTCTGGTATAAGAAGATGAATCGGAATTGTAGTTGCCAGGAATGGAAGAGGTGGTCTCGATATTGCTGGAGTAAGGTGAAGGAACGAGGGTGGAATTGTTTAATGGTACATACCACTGCCCATTATAGCTCTGCCTTGTCTTGCACAAGGTCTTCTGTTGCCTGCAGGTCGAGAATATCTCTGTCTCGGTGGTGGATTTTCTTTGCTAGCTTTCGTTCAATGTGTTGACGTCCAATATAGGTGATACTTGAAAAGGTATTATAAAGATACCCATGAGTGATCAGTCCGTGGTGGTAGTTTTAACAGCTAGATTATTTTGTGTATTAAAAAAAATGTAATGGGCGATACCCCTAGTAGCACCGCGGGCCATTTAACAGAGTCTATACTATTACTGGAGTGACACTATATGTCTGTTATTGGTTCCACTAAGTCGAGGACTCAGAGGGTCTTAGAGAGCATATAGATTTCCCAAGCGGGAAGAGAATTTACGGGTGTAATCTCTCTGTATAGAAGCTATCTAAGGCTTGTCTGAACTCTGTCTGAAGTGATCTGACATAAGAATCCTCCTTCAGGAGGGCAGAACGGCTCAGTACTTATACTAGCTGCCAAGCCTTCTGAAGTCTGAAAAACCTGTTTTCTGGTGTTTTCAGGAAACCTGTTTTCTGGCTTTTTCAGAAAACCTGCTTTCTGGCCGTTCCCGAAAGTACTTCTCCATGACCATAAATATAGGTATGGGATGTCAGGCCTCCAGTACTCAGAAATACAGGTGTGGATGCATAATGCATCATGATAAAGGAAAAGTACATAAGGACCAGATACGCTTAAGGCAATAGCACATGAGGTACTATACCAGAGCTATCTGGTAAACATAATAGGTGCTAGGAAATGCGCACTAAGACAATTATAAGAAACGGTCTTCCATTGCACAAACTTAGGAATGTCAATATCGGGAGTCTCACAATTAGGGGTATGGGTAGGAGGGATAGTAGTTGCTTTCACTTTCCAGAAATCTCCCTGATTCGACTAGAATTCCTTCTACTTCTTATACCTTGCCTCCACCAGAGTGCAGTCTAAACATCCGTATCTGTAGATTCCATAAACTGAGCATCTGGTGGTAGGAAAGTAAGGAATCCCATTCTGGTGTGCGCTAACATGAGAGTGGTAGTAGCAGTTGTGACATTCTGTATTATTTTGCTTTCAATGTTGCTTATATTATTCTCAGGTGTCATGGACAATGCCTGCAATAATGGCTGGAATGTTTTCATCCTTGCTGATAGAGGAGGTATCATCTGCAGTAGGGCTAATGTAACAATAAACATTTAATCGAACTTGTTCAATAGCGTGGGAGTGAGGATTGAACTCATATTAATTAAATATTTTCTTGGCGATGCTGGAGAGGGTATCTTCATTTGATTGCAAATCCTCTTCCTTGATATCGTCTTAGTCTTCGTCATTCCTTTGGCAGTCTCTAATATTCTTGTTGTCAAGATAAGAACATGTGGGTGTGTGACCCAGCCTTTCATCACGGCCTCCACACTTGTTTTAGTGGCAGTCCGCGTGCTTGAAGTTAATTCAGCCATAGTAAACCATTGTGAGGTTTTCTGGAATGGGAGGGACAGGGAGGTCGTTGGTAGTAATGGAAGTATTGTGAATTTCTGTGTTGTCTTCCGTAGAATCCATACTCTGTGGAATGAAGTCTTGTTCCTCTGTGGGATCGAGGGAGTATTTATGCGTCCTTGATAGAGTGTCTGCCAACAAATTCTCTTTTCTGGCTGTGTGTTTAATAACCACGTCAAATTCTCGCATGTAAGCTTACCCACGGGCTAGCTTCTAAGATGTTTCTCGTAGTCTGAAGAAGGAGAGTACTGGTTGATTATCTGGCAAACTGTGAATTTGTGGTCTCTGGGGTGAGCCTCAAAAGATATCAGGGAGTCCACTATAGTAAGTAACTCTTTTTGATAGATGGGGTAATTCACCATAACTGGGGTAAATTTCCGAGAATGATATCAATAGAGTCAAATTGATCATATTTCTCCTTGTCTTATTCATGAACATAGTCTAATATTACTAGCATTGTATATTAAGTATTTAGGTTCTTCCAAAAAGTGGTTACAGAGTTTGAGAATGTATAAGAATTCCCAAGTTCCTTGATTTTCTCGATTGCCATGGTATGGGTATCAGTCTATCTCTAAAATGCATTTAGATTTTACAGTTCTGATAGAGTGCTTGACCAGGATGCCAGCACGAAACAAAACTTGCTTAGAAATATGATAACGCTGTATACAGCTAATAATTCCCTATGGTTAGTGGGAACTTTGAAGTCTAATACTTTCTTGCCGCTCTTGGGATCCATATATAGCCTATTCAGAGTCAATATGTATCTTAAGATATCTAGACATTTGGTTAAGAATTGGCATTTGCTGGCCTTCAACCAAAACTTCTTGTTTAGGAGTTGTTGTAGAACGTTTCATAAAGTAGCTAAATATTCGTTACAGGTATCTGAAGACATATAGATATCGTCACTATAAATGTCAAGATCTTTGCAAAGCATGTCTTTAACTAGTTCATATATGGCTCGTACCATGGTGGCAGGAGTATTTTGGTCGCCTTGCTGCATGATACTACTACAGTAATATCCCATAAGTGTAAGAAAGGTAAAGTACTCTTCCAAGTTTTATACGATTCTAATATTGTGGTATCCATCTGCTAGGTCCATCTTCCTCTGATTTTTCTGAGCGGCAACTAGCTCCATGAGTTTCTCAATCCTTGGTAGGAATATATTGTTGGAGTCAATAGCATCATTCTGATCCCTGGCATCTAGAAGACGTCTTGGTTTAGTATGTTTATCTCCTTGGACTCGTATGAATAGAACTACTGCATTGCTTTTATGTTCTACGCCATTAATTTGGCCTGAGGCTTCTTCCTCATTGAGCTGCATCAGAATGGAAGGTAGCTTGCCTCTAGTGCCGCTAGCGTAGCTAGCATCCTTAGTGGCAAGATGACAATCTGGAAGGTAGTGATCGCAACCTTAGGGGCCACAAATCCATCCGAAAACGTACAAGATGGGTCCGAATTCACTGATATTTGGGCGCCCAGATGCCAGCGTTCATGCCTAGTTGCGTCCTGACGCCCTGAAAGTAGTGGCGCTCCTAGAGGCAGTAGCAAAACCACTGGCATCAGGGTGCCAGTGCAGGGTGTCAGGGCACCAAAACTTCGTGACTGATCTGTTTAGTATGCTCAACATATAATTTAGAGGGTGAGGGTTACTATTTTGGTACTCATACAGAGCCATGTTTCGGGCAGATTTGGTGGTTGATAGTTCTAAGAGATAACAACTCGTTGGATATGGTTGCCGGAACTAACTGGGTGATTTCAACAAGGAGGTTAAATTCCAGTCTTTCTCCAAGATTCATATCTGAGACCATAAATTTGCAAACTGGTAGAAGGTAGTCTAGTACTTCGTCTTCTATGGAGAGAGCAGCAGAGGTCACTTGCCTTGAAGCAAGCCCTCCTTTTATGCATTCCTTGAGAGCAAAGCATACCATTTCTTCTGGTTGGATGGTAACAGCCTTTGGTCCTGCTGGAATTAACGTCCTCAGTACTGTAATGACCAGGTTATCCAAGATCTTGTCCCAGCCTGCTAGGTGCGCTATATAGAATGTTCTTGTTTTGGTATATCTTCTGTAGTCAATTTGGACATCACATACTTTTTCTATCATAGGGTAAGATCCTTTGATTGCAGTGTAGAGTGACTTCTTCTCAATACGGTAGCTAGGTAGGGCATATAGGTGCACGATTTGCGCATTGATCAGATCTCTGCTACTGGTTAGTAAATCTACAAGGGCTAATACAGGGTGGCCGTTAACCTTGACTTTAACCCTGCTGTAGTCTAATTTCTTGTTAGACTGGGGGTTTGCTCTAGTTTTACTCTTGTAGATATTCTTGGTGATAACTGGTTTGGTAGAGTCTTGCAAGGATAGGACTTGTGCAGTGGTGTACATGGGTTGTTTGGATTTTCGCTTCTTGCATACTTTTAAGTTGTGGCCAGGTGCACAGTATCATAGGTACTTCTGATCGCTGATCAACTTCTTATTATCTTAATATGTTAATGTCTTGTTAACTACTTCCTAGTCAGGATCCTTGGTAATATCTGTTTTCATAACAGGAGTTCTTCCATCATTAGAACTTGTTTTCTTGCTATCTGCCTTCAGATCCCTGTGAGTATTATAACTGTAGTTTGGAGCTGGTAGTGTAGTTGGTTAGTATGCAGGTTGAGATGTGATTGAGGCACACTCATGTTTTTATGCATCCTTGTATGATTCCGCCTTCTTGACCAGGTTATTGAACGTCTAAGAATCAAATATTTGGGGAACTAGGGTGGTTTCTATATATTTCAGTAGGTGGTTCAAGAATTTCCTACCTTTCACTTCTTTCAAAATGCATTGGTTTCCATCCTTGTTGATGAGTTTAATCTGAAGTTCTTCCAACTACTTGGGAAATGTTTTGATACCCATTTGTCATCTATCCTTGTATGGTGATACAGCCTCCTATTTCTTCCATAGAAGGACATCAGGAACGAATTTCCTCCGCCCCAACACCAACTGCCGGCACCTTGAATACTAACTTACCGATGCTTTCGCCACGTGCGCCGCATCGCCCACGTCGTCCCTGCGCCCTATGTTCTACCACTCCATATTTCTCTCCAACTTTAAAACTATTTGGGTGCCTCGGCGCCATTTCTCTCATCTTCTGTGGCCGGACACTCACTAACCACTACAACCTCCTCACAATCTCGCCGTTGCCCTGCCATGTTTTGCCATCACATATATCCTCCTAAGCTTACTATGCATGTGCACTAGAACTCATACTTTGTACGCTTTCCTCCGAGTATAACCCCTTTCTCCTGGGTACATTCAGTTTTTCCCTATATTCTTAATCCTATTTCCACACCTAATTTAACTCTATTCATGTAATTCATTCCACATATTGAAATCTAACCTATTGTTCACCAAACAGACTTTATCTTTCTCCAAAGGTATCAAATGCGCCATTCCCTCCATATCTGAAATCTTGATAAAGTGTACACCCCTCTCGCCATCTATCCATTCCATTCATATCATCCCTTCTTCGCTGTGTGGTCTCTGTGAACCCTTGACCTGCAGTAACCTTACGAAAGCTACCTCGTGTACACTCTGGATCCCGTCTGATACCCTGAAGAGCCCCTGTAGTTTTCCTACCGTCCTCCTACTAAGTTTGCCATTACCTTCTTCACATCTGGCTCTCCGCCGTACCTAAACCCAATCCTCAAGTGCATCTCGTGTCTTTCTGAAATTCTTACCTCCAGTCCAGCGCAGGTGGTGCATATCTATCTCATCCCCCTGAAACTGTAGAACAAGTATCCCAACGCTGTTGAAGCATTCCCCTTGGTACCTTCCTATTTTCTGCATGTCCCGCCCCCTACCTTCTGAATCCCCATTCAACCTCAAATATTGCTGGAAATTTGTCACTAGGTTCGGGATCCTTAGAATTCTCGTGAGCATGGTCAGTGGCTCCCAAAAACCCCCCCATAGCTTCTGCCGCTCCTTGAACACTGGGCTTTCCATTTTTTTTTGGGAATTCTGCCTCTCCTTCTCCAACGCTGCCCCCACATCCTTTATATCAGATCCAAAATTTAACTCTTTCCCCCAAATACACAAATTAAACTCTAGCATTCTGCATTCGCTCTCCCTATCGTGACTATCCAAAGTTTGCGGAGTGGCATCCACCCTATTCGACTGGTGATAGGCGTCTTGTAACGGCTTGTGAAGGGCCTCCGTGATCTCCATGGAATACTATAGTAGTGATCCAAACCGGACAATTTGTTGTACGTAATGTGTTAGCAAGTGTAACTTGGGTTAGTTGAACGTCAACTATTCCAGCATTTCCTTCACCAAGTCTTATTGTTCCTGTCTATTAGCGGATGCCACGTTTGCCTTCTGCGTTGGTGTAACTTAGAAATAGTTCAAAATTGTAGAGTGCTGAGCCTGAGATGCAGCCAGATCCTTAGAGGCTCCTTTAGCCCTCTTGTGGTCCGCCTTTGATGCATGAAATTCTCCAAAAACATACCTATACTTGTGGAAGTCCTACAAGTACTGTGACATATATTTGATTGTCTCTAAGGTATGGCTTCGATATTGCACGATCAGACAGAAATCCGAAACTGCGCAAATGGCTCCGATAGCAACTTTCAAATCACTATGAGCACCTGGCGACAGACGGCTACCCTCCTTTTCTCGACCAATGGCTGCTGTAAAATAGGCGAGTATTACCCTTCCCACTGCACCCATTTCAGTACCACTCCACATTGTGATTTGGCGATACTGCTTCTTTTAGGGGGTAAACCCTAGGTATGGTGGTAAACTACTCTATATTTCGTCGAAAACTGCCAGCCTTTTATATCTGCCTAAAAAGCCCTGAACCCATTCCATCAGATATTTTTGCACCCCTAGGAGGATATTATGAAGTATGTCCACACACACTATTGCTGGTAGTTGGATGCTAGGGAAGCTCCACAGGCCATTATGGATCGGCTTAATATCCAGCTGGGCTAATTTGTTTGACATATATCAGAATTAGTTGGCTGAATCCACACTCCATCAATATCTATTGCATGACATACCTATCATTCTCACTAGCTCCCCAAAGACGCTCATAGGCCGAATGATCACAGTCACTATTTGGTCCTTTTGGCAATATTCCAAGCTGATCTCTTCTCGCGACAAATATTGCACACCAGTTTACTTTGATAAAATGAGTATTGACATTCTCCATGTGATCTGCAAGCCATACTAATAAAATAGGGACACATCGTCAGATGTTCTCATCGCTACATATTATTTCAGATCCGCCGGTCTGTTACGAGTTAGCCACTGCTCCTGGGAGTCCTCTGGAAGGATCGTAACCTCGATAATGTTGTGCAGAGGGGCTAATATTCGTTCGATCAGCCGGTGTTGTGTTTCTAAAGAATCGTATTCCTGGTTCTGAACCGAAAATCCTCTGAGAGACTTTATTCGTTTGGAACCAATTGGCCACAAGGCTAGCAGGATCCACGCTTGGTTGAAACGTTTGTTCCGGATACCTGAAGGAATGTTTCCCAAACTCATGAACATTGGCCACAATTTCTTATCCCTAGAAAAGTTTGTTAAGCATGTTTGATCGCAGGTTATGAGGACAGGTATGAGACTGCTGCCGACGGGTAGGGTCATCTGGTGGTTCGTTAGTGTCTGGTAGGAACTTATTTGAGAGTCACCATCATCTTGAAAACCTACATGCATTTCCCACCTCCAGTCTGCAGTATGCGTCTCTGTATAAACCCTACAGCCCTGTCTATCAAACTTACGGATTGGCTCGAATACCAGATCCTTAGTAAAGGCTTTCTAATGGAGAAGATACCCAATACTCTCTACAACGTCTCGATAGAAAAACTTGACCCTTGTTTGCAGGTGAAAATCCACGGCCCCATTGTGCCACTGTGTTTGGTCAACTAAACCACGCATTTTCTTTCGCCACGTGTGATCAGACTTACACCCGACCTTCAGGGTCTGGAAAGTATCCACAGGAATCAGTTAATCGTGGAAAAATCGGCCAACCTGTTTTATTGACATCTTGCTCTGATGGAAGAACCTGCCAAGCTTATAGTCATAAGCATTTGTGAATGGTGATAATGGATTCTAGGATGGGGCTCGAATATGACTGAATAACAACAGGTGTATGACCTGTCCCACCATGAGCCTTTGTGGAAGACGCTGCTCAAGAGATGCATCTTGACTAACAGGACCTGGCGCTGTCCCGCTATGGTCTGGTGTTTCTATACTGATAAGAACTTCATCGTTGTCCTTTAAGGCAATGAAGGGTTGGCTGGACAGTGTAAGTGCAGCCCTCAGTTCACTACGACGGCGACGTTAAATTGTCCTAGACACCTCCTGTAGTTGTGCTGGCGTTGCTGCTATGTTAAGGGAATTCGAACCCAATTGTTTCCCAGGGTGGGAGGCACCCAGATAATGGCCATAATACACTCCTATGATGAAATGATGGTTACAAAATTGACACCACATGATATACTACTGGCACCCACTTGAAGTCAGTACAGAATCATCTTTAGGGGCCTGTTATAAACTAGTATTTGAAAAAACTTGACGAATTCCTACAGACTTCCGTGATCCCCTCAGCATCTATCAAACAATCGTGTTTGATGTTTGTGTCCAAATCTTTGGCCTAGGGCTAGATAGCGTAAAACGAACTAGATTATTTTGTTCTATGTCAAGAATCTCTGATGGACTGTCAAAGTTCCAGCGCACAAAGCATGTGGTCCCAGGCTGTACCCCATGGGCGGAAACATAATCTATCTTATACCTTCCAAAAGGAGTATAAGTGATTTGTGGAATATATCCAGGTGTTGGTTTGGTATCCATATTATTTTATTATAACCCGAACGAAGAAAACAATTCAAACTGCTCAGGGACGTGAGTGAATAATTTTCTGTTCCCACCACAACGGACCGGACGAATATCCCCAAAGATGCCAAGCTGGACACTTATGGTTTCGACCGATCTCCTGAGGGTTTGCGGACAACACGTAGCACATTGTGTATCAAACTGAAACTGATGGCCATGGTGTTGAACTATATCTTTCAAATGGATGATAAAATCTGGGACAAAATATATTGCAATAGTATCTTTTATAAAAACTTTTGATCCAATTGGGGGTTTTCCATTCTCAAACAACAAGTCATGGTAGGGAGGAAAAACTTGAACAAAAACAAGACTTGCCTGGAACCTACATCCCTAGTCAAACGTACAGCCAGAACAAAGAGCACCAACAATCTAGTGCGGTCCCTAATGAACAACCAAGAAACAAAGAACGCCAAGAACATTACCAAATAATAAAGACCGAATTTAACCAATCTAACTTGATATGGGTGGTGCATAAAAAGATCAAGTACGCTCGCTTTGTTACATCTTCGTCCATGAATAATATGTGTAGTATCCATTGTTTGCTTTAGGCCTGCCATGCGTCCTGCTATAGTTCTTTGGAAAAAAAAAAGGCTTTTGTCCTAAGCACAACTGATGTCCCATATCACTTGCGGTCCACACCCAATAAATTGGGCATATCTGCTCATCTCCAAGATCTCCCCATACCTTCCTCTAACTCTCTCGTCCAGACTCCCTCAAGGTTGAAAACCTACTTGTAAGGACTCCCAGAGCCCATGTATGGATCTTGGCTAATGGTATACAAAAGATCGATACCCAATCATTACCCAATTACCTTCTACAGGTAAATTGCCTATTGGGGGCACCTAGATTCGGGAGTGCTGGTAGTATTCAAATCTTCGTCAGGTAAGGACACTCAGTAGCCAGCGTGGGACAACCAGCAGCTAGCTTAGATCTTAAGTGACTAGATTGGCTAATGGTAGGTGTAAGGAAGTTATATATATGCACCAGCATAATATAACCACCTTCCACATCTAGTAGGAACCAGTGGATACTAACAAGTAGTTGGCGAATTATGACTCAGAAGGTGACTCATACGAAAGCATAGCCACCAAACAGAATTATGACTCATGTATTTCATTTGTATAATTGAGCACGTGACTCATTGGTGAGTCACGCGGGTATGAGTCAGAGATGGATTTCATTTCATGTATGAGTCAGAGGCTGGTACGCAGCCTCCCTACCGACTCACTATTTTTTTGGGCGTGAAATATATAGTGGCTACAAGTCAGCCACCAGTGTTGGAGGCGGCAGAGCCGAAAACTGTAATTAGACACAGTTAGAGAAATTATAAGACCTGAGGGTCGTACCTATCAATTCAAGCCCCCAGCGGGCAGGGCAACCTGTTGACAAGTATTAACTATGGCAGTGTGCTATAGTTACTAGGAAAATGATTAATTACTATCGGCGGATTCTCAGGTTTACAGTCTATGCAACAGGCTGGTAAACCTATCCACACGATAACGTATTACTTTACAGTAGGCAGGAGATCGATATCCAATCACCCTCAACGTGACAATTGCCTATTGGGGACACCCAGTGCCAGTAGTATACAAATTTTCGTTAGGTAAGGACTCTCAGTAGCCAGTGTGGGACAACCAGCAGCTAGCTTGGATCTTAACTGACTAGACTGGCTAATGGTAGGCAGGAGATCAATACCCAATCACCCTCAACCTAGCAAATGCCTATTGGGAACACCTAGTGCCGTTAG
>Ga0307511_10002755_pt1 | contig 18266 bp, 16 predicted proteins | sample 13_EM_MG_FD_200266 | JGI IMG/M metagenome (GOLD analysis project Ga0307511, IMG submission 200266) | Populus trichocarpa ectomycorrhiza microbial communities from riparian zone in the Pacific Northwest, United States - 13_EM | ecosystem: Host-associated > Plants > Roots > Unclassified | place... | reverse complement strand
TATGGTCACTCTGCATATGGCTAAGATCACCGACAAGATGAGCAGCCATATATAGAATAGGTGTACTTGGCAGCCTCGCCATCTTTTATGCATCCCGGACAGTTCCTGAATGGGACTATATATATATAGTCTAAAAGGTAATTCAAAACATTTATTTTCTTTTTGAAAGAATATTTGTTTTAATGCTAACCAATACATTTAGTTTTTAGTTTTTAGATTTCCAAGTTTTACTGTGCCCTGGCTTTGTCTATGCAGAAAACGAAGGTTTGGGAAGTTAAAAGCTTCCCCCTTGCTGGTAGTCTGGTGGATTTTTGTGGGTAGGATTAGGGAGTGGCTAACTATAGTATTTTCATCATAATAGTTTTAGGTGTTGGACAAAAGGGGGGCCAGGGGTTAGGGAGAGGAGTCATCTTGCAAGATCTGCATTATCGAATATCCAAAGGATGTATGCAATGGTTTCGAGTAATACGTACGCAGTATGAAATAAACAATATATATGCGGACCACAGATCTTTAGCTTATTGTATAAATACAATAAGTATACCCACAGTCTTCCATCTGCTAGCAAAGTTCATTCTGCGCGTTCACTGTGCGCTTGGAAATACAAAAAGTATATGAAATTAATTAAAAAAAAAAGGGGAACACAAGTCTTGATATTACCCCTTCCAAGCATCCTTATCTGTAATGGCTTCGCCGGTAGGTAACACAATTATAAAAATTAAATAAAAAGTAAATAAATCAAAGACTTCATAAACAACACATGGAATATGAAAGATTCCGCTGAAGAGTAAAACGCTGCAATGCCTATGGAGAACCAGACTACCCAGGGAGGAAGCAGTTGCTTATTCTTGTTCCTCTAGTTGAAACCTGGGGAAATAAATACAAGAACCCCACCCATACTGTAGTTCTTTCAGCTATGCGCTGTGCGCAATAAGTTCTCGGTTTCTTTTTTCACGTTTGTAAGTAATACTCAGTACTGCTGTAAGCCATTGCATGCTATACGCTAGGTAAATTCATTGTACTCTACATATTATTCCTGTATGCAGGCCTCGAAACCAGAAGACACCCGACAAATTTAACCAATGAAGATCTAGATGAGATGAAAGGTTTAACAAGCATAATTAGTCGTACTTGAAACAAAGCACCCCCGAATCGCACAATGCATGGCTCGGAAGGGGGGACAACATCAATCTGCCACCATGGGGGTTCTTTAAGCCCCCCCCCCTTTGGCCTTTCCTAATATTTGTATATATCCCGGGCATCTCACGTTAGAAGGAACTTCCATGGCTGGTTCCTGGGAGTTGAGCTTACTGCAAAATCTTTAGCATCATACGTATACCAAGCAGCATCAAACAACTTGTATTTACATCCTACTGTGGATTTATGTGTCTTCAGGTATTGGGCGTACTAGCACTACGATGCAACTGTTGTGGTATACATTCTGGTGCCTTCATATGTCGCTATTCTCCCTTATCTCAACATATTTGCTCGCCTGGATTGTTGCTGTATCCTATTCATCAAGAAAAAAAGGGCCTAAATATTTTAAGTGGGAAACCGGTGGAATTTCAGTGGCTTCTGGACGTTTTCGTGGGTATCTAGCTTGCGCTCATTATTTTGAAAGTTTATTTCCTAATTGACACCGAGGCAAAAGGTATTCTTTCCTGATGTTAAGCCTTGTGATATCTGCGACAATTATACTATTATGGCTCAGGTAAGAGACTTACAACCCAGTGTTAACCAAGCCCCCCCCCTACTGAAGCGCATGTGCTAACGATGTAGACTGGTCACCGGCATCAACGAAAATTTTCCCTCGGTTTTTTATTTTTATTTTTTCATATATTTAGTATTTATATGCGGTCCTGCTAAGTGGACCATGATGCGCACCCCGGAAACCCGGGAGGATTCAAGTGGTGTCACGTTAATCTGGCCCTTCTACGCTAAATACCTATCTCTCTTCCTTCGCCGGTAGAAAACAACGCTCGCATAAATCGCAGGTGGAAAATAAACACTCATAAATCGCAGGCAGGAAATGTCTCAACGAAGATGGAAAAAACAAAACGCGGGTAGAAACCCCATCCATATCCTCTCTCATCCTCATTCATATCTCTCTCCTCATAATCCACATCCTCTCTCATCATCCCTGCTCCAATCGTATCCTGTGGTGCGGAAGCGGTTCCTTCCCATGCGAAGCCTCTGGTGGAGATCGATCTCGTCCCTCAGGTAGATGACCATTGTCGACGCCAACTTCCCGACTCTTCTGTTCTCTCTTGTTAACAAGCGGATCCGAGGATTTGGGCTCGGATTGCCCTGTTGTCCTCCTCGATCCATTGGCGCAGCTGACCGGGCTTATATTTTGTCGGGGCAGTGTGGAGTACCACGGCTCGTGCTGTAGCTGCCCTTCCTTTTCCTTTCCCTTGTCTCCGTTGTTATACAGCCACCCTTCCTTCTCCTTTCTCCTGTCTCCATTGTTGTTGTCCCTTCCGCATTTGCATGGCCACCTCCGCGTAGGTGGGTGTCGGCACTGGTGTCGGTGTGGTCAGTGAGGTGACGCTGTTTACCGCTGGTCCTGACGTTGTCGGGGGGTGAAGTGGCCTGGGTGACCTGGATTGCCGTCTCTGTACGTACAGACGGTCGGGGGCAGAGTCTGAGTGCTTGCGCAGCTGACCTCCGGTGGTCGTGGTGGAGGTGGTGTTGCTGCCGCTCTCAATGCGGCGAACCCTCTATTTGAATTCGCCGTTGAACCTCTCTGCAGCATCACAAATGGAGTTGCTTACTTTGACCGATTTCGGTAGTGTAAGAGTTAATAAACTGAGCAGGCACCAGGAGACCGTTCGAAGTCGGGGGGGGGGAGGACATACCGGTAGTGCCGACGCTTTGGCTGTTTTTCGCTCGCTGGTGGTTGTTTTGCCTGAGTTGGGTGTACCGCGTGATCACATTGTTATGAGGGGCGATTGTGGAGGAAGCAAGGGACGGAAATTAACACTATCGTACAACCAGATACCTACAGATCTCTCCGAGAGCTTGTGCCAACCAGACTAACCTACAGATTACTCTGGCTTGACCCTACAGTTGTGCTGCAGCCCTTGGACAAATGTACAGACTGGGGCCCGTTGAGAAGAGGCGTGATAGTTTGGCGGTGGCCGACTTTGGCGTAATCGTCTCCGCTAGGGAATCTCCGGTCGGGCTTGATAAGAGGCCCGAACCCACACGATAACGGTAGCTTTGAGCAGAGTACGTGGCTGGCTATCTCTGCTGCCACGAGTGGGCTTCTTCCCCTCTTTGTTTGGTCTACCTCGTACATCTCCACAGGTATCACCATCAGCTTTCCCCTCTTACTGCCTCTTCACGCGATCAAACCCCTACACGACCTGTAACCACCTCGTTAATCACCAAACGTACACTCCTTCACCATGGGCCAATCGATGTCGAAAACAGCTGTGGGAGTATCAGCCTCCCCTGCCACTCTCACCGCCTTCACGAGGCTGCCGAGGACAAGCGACGAACTTCAAGTACTACTGGCTATGCATTTCTCCGTTGGTAGAAAGCTATCCAGGCAGCAGCAGTTCAATCGCTCCCGTTACGGAACCGTGCAAACCCATAAGCACCCTACAAAGCTGCCTACCTCAGAATTCAATCAACCCCGTTTCCGTCCTCAGGCAGCCAAACAGCGCCACGCTGCTCCTACCCCATTCTTCAATCACCCCCGTTTCGGGCTCCTGCGAGCCTATAAGCAGAACACTACACCGCTACCCTACCGCTGTGCCCGGCGGAAATTCAAGGTCGACAAGCGCAATGGAATGAAACCTCACAAAAGGGCACCACTTCGACTCTTCTGGCATGAGCCAACGCGAAGTAATGTCTTGTTAAAGAATACAAAGGTCGTTAACAACATGGCCATCGCATTGAAACACAAAACCAAGAGGACTCGGCAGGTGAGATCTAGAGGGGTACGAGGGGTACGAGACTCTCGGGTTCGGAAACATCGCAACCGCTTGTCTGAGTTGCCATTGCCATTCCGGTGGAGAATGTACGATTTGGCCAACTATAAATATGTTGGGCCACCAGCGCCCACAAGCAACAAGTCTCATTGTGAGCCGACACTGCCCCATGAAGTCAAGAGCGTCGTGAAAGTGGTGGTCAAGGCTCAGGTGATGAACACTCAAATGCGTAAGAAGCCTGGTAGGAGCTGTTACTGTGAGGCAAGCGACCATTGTCGGCACGCCTTAACCCGTATCAAGCCGCTAAGGAAAGCTGAGACTACACACATGAGGCGGGTGGTCATACGTCACGCTCAGATCCAGAGATGGGGCCAAGCGCAGGTCGCAGGATGGTTGCAAGAACGCAAAGAGCAGCTACGGGAGCCAGGAGATATGGGACAGGTCATGGCACGGGTAATAAATACTCGCATTCGTAAGAAGCCTAGCATGAGTTGTTACTGCACAGCAAGTGGTGCTTGTAGGCATACTGCAACCTTTATCATGTCGCGCAAGGAAGCGGAGGCTGCAAAGGCGAGGCGAATAGTCCAACAACGCATTCAGAGCCACAGCTGGGCGGAAGCCTGGGTTGCAAAATACATGCAGGAACGCCAATATCAGATGCAGGGCTCCCTCGACATGCCACCAACTCTAGCAATGTCGGATACGACAGGACCCCCCCCGCAACTCGCAGGAGAACAGGAGCAAGCAGCTGACCTCACATCTCTCCTTCATGGACTCGACATTGAAAGAACTGAAATAGACGGTAACGTAAAGAATGAGAATTTTCAGGGGAAGCTTGCTGCTCCGAATACGACGGATGCAGTAGCAGTTGTGATCTCACAACACCGGGGGGAGGATAGGGGTATATTTCTGGCAGGAGTGCAGGATCAATCACAGGATAAGGTGGCAAAAGAGCGCAAGCACCCTTCGGCAGTGAGCAGTTTAACTACTACACCAATGACAGCGGTAGTTTCCAGCGCGGATCAGCTCTCCTCGGGATACGATAGCTATATGGTTGGAAAGCCGGATGTTCATATTTCCCACAATATAGACAAAGCAGTTCACGGTCTGGGTGGCCAAAGTACTGTTAAAGCGGTGAATTACCAGAGTCATGATGAGACTTGTAATACGATTTCCTCCAGCCAAGCGGCCCAGGGCCAGGGGAATAACGAAGCGGACAGGGAAGAAGGCACGGGCCCCTATCACCTACCTCAAGTACTGAATGTCATGAGAAATCCAAGTGATGATGGGGAGGTTTCGCGTACACATTGCAAGCAAATTGAAGCTTCGCAAAACATAGGCGATGGCATTGACGCCCAGGGTAGCCAGAATATGGACCAGGAAGTCAAAGTAGCGGGGTGTCAAGGTAATAATCAGATCAAAAACAGCCTTCCTTCCAGCCAAGCTGCTCCGGACCAGGCCCCTAGAGCGGAGGAGCAGAATGCAAAAGTTAGCCACAACACATTACCAGTTAGCAGTTCAACTACCAAGCCGTCAAGTTCTGCAATGATACGTGCAGAAAACTTCCTCTTGCGGTTCGTAGCAGACAGGGAGGAGGAGGCAGGTTTTAACGCATTGCTTCAAGGACTCAATGTGGTCAAAACTGAAGACAATCACAGCGAGGTTGGGATCTCGAAATAATGGGTTAGTTCGTTGCCCGGTGAAGGTAGATTATACTCATTCCTAGCATTCAAGTCATGAGATATCCCTCCCAAAACATTGACTGATTTTTCAATAACAGCATAGGAAGCTAATCCGTTCCATGTCATTAGGGTTTCAAACTGACTCGGGCTAAAACCATAAATCTAACCAGGGTTCAGGTGAACCATACAAAGTAATATTCTGGGTTATATGCTGGCAACCTTTTATTCATTTCATGATTCTCTATGCAGCGATGAGCTGCAGCTTTCTGTAAATCTATACCCAAACTAGGTAAGGTCCTGATCTCGGAACACTATGATCACATCTGGGAAGGAATAGAGTTTAGTATGGGTAGGCCTGTACTAATTACGCGATGGGTAGAGTGACAAGGGCGTCAGTGGCTCCCTCCGAGGGATAATACCGGCAGTCACAAGATGATAAGAAAAGCTAAATTCCTATCGAAGAGCGTACTTTGCCAGAGGTGCCACCACGGTATGAGGATCTGAATGAACACTAATCCTCAATTAAGTCCGTTAAACAACGCACCAACATTCTGGCTCGGAAATTCGGGGATAATATTCTTGCCTTTGATTAGCAAAACCTCATACTCGACATTTTGCCTAATTATGTCATTCCATCTCAGGAGCAAGTACATGCCTGATAAGGAAAGATATATGAAACCCTGACGAATTGGGAATCTATATTGTATATCGTGGTCTATTTATTAATGTGGGTTCAGGTATTATCGTGGTCTTTCGCAAAGCTAATTGGAATACAGACCAGAACGACTACCTGGGTAGGACCAAGTGATATCCATAGGGCAAACTGCTTTGTGCGTAACACCGGTGACTGTCCTGGATGTGGCATCCACTATATCTGCCGCAGTTACAACTATTTTGTGCTACGTTCACTCTTATGATCTTTGTCTCTCGCCAGGGCCCTCTTCAAGCCTCCTTATTCGCTAGGGCACAGGCTAGCCCCTGCTTTGTGATTTGGAGCATACTAACATCTCCGAGTGCGTCTGAGCCAATCTAAGACGCTCTCATGACTGCTTCTCCCCTCCGGAGAAAGGAAGCCCATTGCTACCTCTGGGTCTCACCACCAATCCCCGGGCGGACAACGTACTCATCTCCAAACTCCCCTGGCAAGATTTTCTTAACCAGTATTTAATACCTACCCCCGGTAGGGGTAAGTATTCCAAGGTACAGGTAGGGACCTATGGATTATTGTCTACATACTAGCCCTGGGCACGAGACGAGATGTCTCGAGACGTCTCGTGCCCAGGCCCACCACATACCATGTGCCATGCACCAGAAGCGTTGGGTAGGATAAACCTGCTTCGTCGACCCCAAACACCAAAGGCTCCTCCGGGAGACAACGAGATCGGGAGCACCCAGCGCAACAAGAACACCGGACCCTGCGCAGACTTGAATGCAACATCAGAATATCCACCCTACTCTGGGCCAGTTTGTGGTCGACCACCATGAATCAGCCCGCCCAGCTTGTATCCACAAGCTGCTGCGAGGTTCCTTCAGCAATAGGGGATTAGGTTGGCCGTCAAGGATTCTTGATCAATCATACCAGCCATATTTGAAGTGCTCAAAGCAATGGGTTTACGGACTTAGTGCACTGTCTTGAACTAGTCCTGGAGTAGTTCCATACTACGAGTGGCAATTGGCTCCTCATGTCAAAGGCATTTGGTTTTACACTCTCCCATCATTCCCTCTAGGCTGCTACTCATACTCGTCGGAGCAGCTACAGACAACCAGACAGCACCACGAGCTAGCCCTCGTTACCACAGCAAGAATTTCTACACACATGGCGGGGGAGCAATTACCGTGACTCCTTGCACCTCATTCAAAGATCCTGAACCTCGACTAGCACAGCAGCATCACGACATAACCACGGCATAACGGTGGAAACTCCCACACTCGACAAGGACCAATCAACCAGACGCAGCATGCGGGAACATCAGAACCACGACATCACTAGCAAATGGGGGATTTCGCAACTCCCACATCGCAACCGGAACCCAGTCGGTGCCTGAAGCACTCCCACACCCCAATACAATGGCGGGCTGTAATTGCTGTGGGAAGTATGGCCACCGTGTTGAGCAGTGTCGGGATTATGAGAGGATCATGCGAGAGAGATAGGGAAGCCGGGGAAGGGATGCAGACTCCGGACTTGGATCGGAGACAGGGGATGCTCTAACTGTGGGGACGGCGGGAGGGTTTCGGTTTAAACGGGGCTTAGCCCGGATTAGAAAGGGAGCCGGTAGACGACTCGGGAGTTGAGGAATATACAACAGGAGATCCGGCGACCTCTATGAGCCAATGGGGAGGCTCCAGATACATCGTCATTCCGGTACCTGTAGTTTTTGCGTGTATTTCAGACATCCCTACCCAAAAGAACCAGATGTTAATAACCGCCATCTACACAAGCAAGAGCACAAGCAGGGGTTGTTGCGGCGGTGGATAGAGGAAGACAACAAAGGGTTGGAGATAATGTGGATTAGTTGGTGGATGAAACACGGAATGGCAAAGGTGGCATCTTCCCTAGTCATCTACGTGACGTCAGTAGAGGAGAATAGGGGGGTTGAAGATGGGTAGGAAGCCCATCGGCACAATAGGCTATGAATGGGGTTGCGGCAGGTGGGGCAAGGGCAAAGGCCCGATACCGACTTAATTGGAGAGCCTGTATTTAGGCGTCGTTGAGCTGTTGGAATGTTCTGCTTTTATTTTTGCCTGCGGCGGGATTTTCGTGGGAGAAGCCACCATGGGGCACTTCAGGATGCAGCCCATGTCGCCATGTCGAGAGGTTGCGGGTTTTGGGATATGGGGGGGGTCTGCAGGGATCCTCAGTTTTGCAGGCGAATTGGTGATTTACCTGTAGGGACTGCCGTAAGGGGGGCCATGTACGTAGAAAAACAGGGAAGTAGGAAAATTAGCGTCCCAGGGGTGGGATAGCCGAGCCTTCACTGGGGGATGCCATCTCTCGCCATAGCCTAGATATCTTTCGAATTCTTAAGTAATGAAAAACAAGATCGCTATGTTGGAACGCACACCCACTGCATCGATGCCCCTGGTGCACCCAGGACACAGTCGATACTGCCGCCCTTAATTCCAATGTTCCCTTCTCCTTGTAGGTAACTTTGTCATTTATAATCCATACCGGCTATGTGGAATGGAATCCGCTTAGCCCAGTCGGATTGATGCTAATTTCTATTCCACTGTACTATTTAATTAATGATTTCCAGCGCCATCCGCTGTGACCCCCACGCCTCCGCGTACATTGACACTCTATATTCTCGTGACAGTTAAGCAAGTTCATTGCATAGGCTGCCTCAGCCCTCCCCTCACCGTAGCTATCTCTTGTTCCCCCCTTCTTTATCCTCCTCTCCGCCTTTATTTGATGAAAAGTTCTCAGGGGTAAAAAAAAGAAAAAAAAGGAAAAAAAAGTGTAAAGAGTTATGGAAAGGAAGTAGATAGACGCTGAAGAACAAAAATTCAATCATCATGGAAATATTATAACGGAACCATTCTACACTCATTTGAACGCCGCCAACAAGGAGTAGAACTTAAAGCCTTCCTCTACAAAACTGTAAGTATAGTTGAACAAGTCATATCTTGGGAAGTGGCATAAAAAGCTGCTGATGGGATTTTGGGTAGGAATGAGTATTCTCCGTCATACTACATGTGCTCCCTGTACTATACTAAATGTTTTTTTCATAAATGTTATATATATGGTACAATGAGACAGGCTTGACTCCCAAGCAGCCTGCCAAACATCCCGTCTCCTCCGATATACGATTAGCTCTGCCCCCAACGGCTCCATCAACAATGGCATCAACCGTCCACTCTCATCCTCTTCCAATAATCGCAACCTGATCTCCCTCTTCAATTCCTCCTTAACCGACTTTTTCATCCCACCCCGCCTGTTAACCTCTTCCACCATTCCCCTCTTCCCAAACCATTCATTTGGCCAATCCCATTTCATCCTCTTCGCCTTGTTCCTGCTCATAATAACCCCCCCATTTTCATCGAGATACTCTTTCGGTGCCTCTTCCTCGAACACATGTACCAACACCACTAAATGGATTTTAACATCCTCTCCCATTCCCGCATTTGACAACCACATCCTTGCTCTCTGCTTTAAACTCGCCAAGGACTGCGAAACACCGATCTCCCAAACAACTCCCGTGAAAACCATGCCAGCCTCTGGTGGATGTAAGCGGACCTTGATACTTAGGTCTGGTATTCGCCTGCCACCGCTACTGCTACCTTCAGTAGTCTCAATCTCACTATTATGATACACCCTAATCCCCATCCCTGTGTCATACGTGGACATCCCAGTATACGTCCCTATCGCGCCAAGAATGATCAACATGGCATAATTCGCTATATTCTCGTGGATTGGCGTAGGCATGCATTTAATTATGAAGGTTTGCGTATTGGGGAAGTACTCCCAGAGCGAGTGAAATTCGTTGGAGTACAGAAGTCGCTTGTACTGGGCTCTCCATTTGTGAAAGGTTACGGTGGTGACGTTCGGGATGGCGATAGCGTAGTCGGAGTTGCCATGGGGGAAATCGGGGGAGTATGTTAGAGAGCGGGAGAGAGCGCAGAGGAGGGCAGGTGTAAGCTGAGAAATTGTTCGAGGAAGGAGGGGAAAGACGTTTTGGGGGATTGATGGTATGCGTGCTGGTGGCTTGGGCTTGATTCCTGCAACTGGTGGTCGCTCAAGGGAGTCTGGGGGGGTTATTAGCGATGACGTTTGTGAGAATCCGCGGTCGGGGGTTCGGAGCTGGGATTTAAGACTGAGGAGATTCATATTGGTTCTTTCTGGTGTGTTATCGTCATGGCTATCCGCTTCCCCTTTGTAGCCAGGATTGGGATTTCGAAGATTAAGAGAACAAGTAAATTTAATTTTCTGGGAAGTCGAGCGGCTGAAACCGCCGGGGGGTTGCATCATCCAGCTGGGTCTCTACAACCGGGGATGCGTTTCCTCGCTATATACGAGTTAGTATCCATGCGAGTAATTGAGTTGATAAAAATAAAAAATAAAAAATAAAAACAGAAACAACTTTCTAGACAATTAGTGCACTGAGCTATTGCCAATTTCAATACAACGTCATGCTATGTAGGTAGTATGCAAGCGAGTAAGGAGTTTATTTAATAAAAAAGTGAACTTATTAGAACACAATGGCGCAGTAGGGCTTTAATTACCCTAAATGCCAGATGTGCTACCCAACCAACCGCATGGACCTGTCCCAGATAAACATTTCCTCTTCGTAATCAAACGGACTACGAAAAATACGAGCCGTCCCCTCCGCATAGCTACTCGAACAAGATGAAGTGGAAGCAGGGGGTTCTGATGCAGCAAGGGGAGTTGCAGGATGTTACGGAACCATTGTGGCTGTTTGCAGACCAGGCTCCCAAATATGAAAACAAAAAATAGCAAGAAAAAGCCGACATGCGAATATAAAACACCTGTTAGGCTGCGACACATGGGTACAGATTAAGATATCCCCACCATACAGTTCAAGGGAAGCGAAGAAAGTACATGTAAGAAGCAAACGCAAATAATCAAAACAAGACAATTCAGAAGGCAGGAAACCGAACATGACAGGTTTACAATCCCTGAAATAATCCGGTAGAACCCCTCTCAACAATAGTCAATGCCTCCCCTCCAACACCTCCCCGTCAAAGACCAGTGAGACCCTCTTTCCAAGCTCAACCCGAATGTATCGCCCCCAACAACTTCAGTCAGGTTAAGTCGGAGCGGATTCGGTTACTGTCCGCAGAGGCGCCTTGGTACATGCGGAGGAACATCCGGAGAGAAGAGTTCATGCTTCAGCTTACTAGCGTTCGGCTGCTTGCTCCCTAGAAATCGCATCAATCAGGGTGGTCGTGGTGGAAGACTGCTGTTTTGCAGTCTCTTGTGCCTCATGGAAGGCATTTTGCACTTTCGTAAGCCTCTTCTTGGTTTCTGTCTGCTAGTTCTCAACATCCGTGACTCGATGTTGGAGTTTCCCTTGGTCTTCCTTCCCGCTCTCTTCAACCCCAAGCTTTTCGAGCCCCTGCTTCTAGCTCTGTTCTTTAACCTCTAAACTTTTCAGTCTCTTCGCCAGCTCCTGAGACCCCGGCTGGTCCTCGCTAATGACACCAGACAATCGCTGCTGAAGGTCCTCCTCTGGAATCGCCAGCTGGTTGGCTAATCGTGATAACCTCTTGCTGCTCCCGCCCTTGCATCAGCGCCTTGATTGGTCCCTTTAATTCCCGGCCCTTTCCCTAGCCGTCTTTTCTTCCTTGCGCCACTCGTATACCCACTAAAAGAGGGCATGTTGGACGCCTTCATCCCATACCCAGTCAACTTGAATAGGCAAGGGGAGCAGTCCTGCACTAACGACTAGACAGATGTAGGTGCCTAGGTTTTCTAGGACAATATTTCCGGTGGCGCGAGTAGAGAGGTCGAACTTGAGGTTGGGATTGGCATTGGAGCAGATAACAGCAAGGGACAAGCGAATCTCGGGAATGTTGTAGCCTGAACTGCTGAGGTACGCAGTAGAGTCCGGAAAGGATAGTTGTGGGACCAGTTTCTATGAGATGTTGACAAATCCGCTAGATCGTGCCACTGGCATGGTTTAGGTCTTGCGTTTCTCCTCTTGGTACATGTTGTGAATATAGGCCTCCGTGAATAAATTCCGGTCGTAGCGTATGCTTATTCTTGACCTTCACCCCTCACCCCTTCCCTGGTGATGTGTTTGTATCTCCGCCTTATTCCCCCTGGGTACATGAGACGGGTCGTTATTATGAAGTATCACTGAATCGAATATCGTAATAGCATACCTGTATTCTTAACCCGCACCCGGTACTCCTACTCTGATCTTTTCTCCGTCAGAGGTAATTCTCCTTTGATTCTATCTCTGTTGATTATTTCCTTTCTCTGATGATATCTCCTTCTCTAATAATATCTCCTTCTCTAATAATATCTCCTTCTCTGATTATTTCTCCTTCTCCATTGATTTATCCTTTCTGCATTACTTCTGCTTTATATCCGCCTTATGCCCTCGGTACCTGAGACGAGTCGTTATTATAAAGTGTCACTGGAACAAATAGTGTAAGAGCATACCTATACTCCCAACCCGCAAGCTGCACTCCTTCTCCTCTACTTTCTCCTTCGCTAATGATTCCCCCCTCATGTTTTCTCCTGCTAATGATTTCTCCGGAAATTTCTGCGTTTCTCTCTACCTTAGACTCCTATGTCGTCTGGGTCAAGTCGTCATTATAAACTATCACTAAGCTAGCTATCGTAATAGCATACCTGTATGTTTAATCTGCGGCCGGTACTCCTTCTCTGATCATTCTTCCTCTCTGATTCTTGCTCCTTCACCAGTGATTTCTACTTTGATGCTTGCTCCTCCTGATGCTTACTATTTCCAATGAGTTCTGCTTCTTATATCCTCCTTAGGCTTTCTTGGTACCTGAGACGTCGTTATTATAAACTGCCACTGAATTACATCCCGTGCTAGCCTACCTACATTTTTAACCCCCAGCCGGTACGATAATTTCTCGTGGCCTGATAATTCTCCTTCACTGATTATCCTCCTTCTCTGACGATGCTTCTTCTCTGGTGATTTCTCCTCCTGATGATTCAGCCTTTATATTCGCCTTATACCCCTTTGGTAACTGAGACGAGCCGTTATTATAGAGTGTCACTGAACCAAATATGGTAATAGCATACCTGACTTCGACACGCGCCCCGCTGCTGCTCCGCTCTTGATTCTTGCTGGATCCCGCTATATGTTCTCTTCATACCTACTGGATCCCACCTCATGCTCTCTTAGTGCCTGAGGCGAGTCGTTATTAGAATGTATCAAGGAATCAAATATGCTGATAGCGTATGGTGATAGCGTATATTTATTCTTCAGCCGCGCCGCTCCTGCTACTGCTTTTATTCCTGCTAGATGTCCCCCTTATTCCCTCTTGGTACCTGAGACGACCGTTGTTCTTTTTTTTTGTGTGAATCAGTAGTTGCATTTATACTAGGGCATATGGCAAGGGCATGCATCACCGAGTGGAAACTGCGCTGTGCGGGCATCCCCTCGTCAAGTGGAGTCCCTCGCAGGTTCTGTATACCATTCTTGCCATGCTTTCATTGCATCGCTGGTGTCTCCAGTCTCCACCGCTCTTGCAATGTGCATTTGGGATGTATGGTGCCCACTGTGGGGGAGCCCATGGACCATGCTCTGATGTCCCCGAAACGGCTCTGTATCCCTCCTTGTCGGTGTACCAGCTTTGGTTCCCCTGCCTTATCGGCTCGTATGCCGTTAAATCCACTTGGCTCGTTTTACTGAATCTCGTGTACGGACCGTCCTTGCATTCCTGGGTGAGGGCTTGCTCTGCCGTTTGGACGATGGTGAGAATCAGGCCCGTTGGTTTCTCGTGTGGTGGCTGGTATCCTCCATTCCCTCCCATCTACTCTTTCCAAGAAAATCTCTTTCTAGTCTCTTAACACCGCCGCTAGTATGTCGAAGGTCTGGCTGTTGCGTCTGATGATCCCCATGATCATTGCGTATGAGGACTGTGCCGTTTTCCACTTTCTGAATGTGGAGGTTACTGTTCTCTCGTATAGGCGGCTGGGCTGTAAGTGCGTGCATAAAATCGTTAAATCTGCCACCGGCGATGCCTCGTTCACCCCTTTCTCTAATTCGTTCTTCCTAGTATCCTTCCGTACCATCTGCTTCCCCTTCGCCAGGTGTCTCAGGGCGAGCACCAGCTCAAGTGTATTCTTAGTATCGTATGTTCCTCTCCCTTCAGCTTCTTATTGATGTCCCCAGCCGCCGGCTCTCTTAGTTCTGGGTCACTTTGTTTGTTCCGTACTGTCTGCGACTCCAGCCCTAAGTTTCCTTACTTCCTCCTCTCCGACTGTGTCCTTCCTTGACCCTCCGCTGACCCCTTCCTTTCCGCTCCTCGCTCCACTCCTTCCCCTAGGTTCTCTGACCCCTTCCCCACTTTGCCCACCTCCTCCCTTCTCCCTTGCCCTGCCTCTGATTTTTCTGCACCCGCCGCCTCCGAGCTCTGTTGTCCCGCCTTTACAGCTCCCATGCCGACCCTACCGCGATCTCCCCTCAGTTTCTCCGAAACAACAGCTACCTCTTTCCCCTTCCTGCTGACCTGTGGCGGTGTCTGTGTCGATCCCTTCGCCGCAGGTTGTCCTAGTCCCCTTCTTGGGGTATGCTGGTTGACGTGCTTGTATGATTTGTGTCGTGGGGCCCGGAGCTGGCACATTGCCTTGTAGGTGTCATGTGAGGTCGCTGTGACCTCGCAGCTGGCACAGCTGGCAGTACGATTTAATCGGTCGAATCTTTGCCCTGTTGCGATCGTGCCACTCATTGTGACCCTCCTTTTGCACCTATCGCAGAACTTGACCGATGGGCCCTTTGGCGCCATGGCACCCCCTTCCCTGTCTCGGTTCTGCCTCCCCTCCGTATTGAGTCTGGTTCCCTGCTCTCCCTCTCCTTTTTGGTTTCGCCCACTGCTTCCGCCCTAGTTATCGCCAAAATCTACTCTTGCCCAATTCATCTCGCCCCCATCACTCTTGGCCAGTGCCCCACCGTCCTCCGCTCCGGACTGCTTCACTCTCGTAAGGGTGTTTCCGGTTCTTTTTATTGCAAACTCGACCTCCTCTGCTGCGTGCTTTGATTGTGTCGGGGTGGTCAGAATGTCGTTCAAATATTCAGCGGCTGTGTCTTGAGCTGTACCTCGCGCCTCTCCGTTCTCTTTATGACGAGCCGTTATTATAAAGTGTCAGTGAAGCAAAGGTGGTGATAGCATACCTTTCTAGTTTGGAACTACTTCCGCTTCTGTTCCTATCTTCCCCTTAACTCCCACATCCTCCAAGTCAAGACATTAGGGAAAAATAAACAATAGCCAAAGAAAGAGGAAGAAGAAAATTCAAAGAAATTCAAAAGCAAAGTTCACCCCACACATCCTAAATGACATCCGCTTTTGGACGTTTCCCCACTCTCTGTTTCTTTTGCGGAGGGCTCCCATCACCGAAACTGTCTAAACCTTCCATATTATCGCTGCTGGGGCGGAACCGGTGTTCAAAAGAGTGAGCATTAAACCTCTGGTTACTGCGGCAAAGTTGTGAGTGGAGGCTGTTTTCGGGATCCTGTGGGAGCAGCTGCAACATGTGATTACATGCCGTTCCGAGCCCCGGGTCTGATTGAAACAAGCTGTAGCTTTGTGCATTCCGCCCGCCAAGGGTGAACCCAAAGACCGTGTTATTAAAGGAATCGGCTAACTCGAAGTAGTGTTCGTCCACTCCCGAATTCAGCAGGACGCTCAATAACGGGCGGTGAAATCCTGTAGTACCACTCTGGAAGTACTTGCGGTAGTCACTCTTGTAGCTCTTGAGGTCAAGTTTGTGTGCTTTCTTAGAATTCTTTACCTGTACAAGGAGAGCCGATAGATGTTCTTGGTTGAAGGCTGCATTTGGATCACCAAGGTAGATGGGAATGATGAGGTCGAATAGGTATTGACCGGTGGAGCATTGCAGTGCTGCCTGCTGCATCATCAAGCCATGGATAAGCTCCATATTGCTGAGGGATTCCGAATCCATTGAGAGAGGTTGGTTAGTACACACGAAGTGGGTGAAATTGCATACTGCGTGCTGGAAGACCTCCGAGAGTTTCCTCGGCATGGCCAATCCTGGCTGCTTCACTCGCTCTGAACTCCTTGTCGCCTGTCTCGCATACATCTCTGAGACTGCCTGGAATTTATCGGTGGCAAGCATAGATTTTAGAAAGTCAAGCAACCTGAACGGCCGCGAATAAGGCATGTGACCTTTGGGTGATTTTGGCACAAGCCTACAGAGATAAAAGTCCCGAATGAGGACGAATAGAGTCCGGAAATATAGCTCGCCTGTCTCTCCTTTCCCGACATTGCCAGGCTTGAGAAGCTGCGATGTGAGTGTATTCAGTGATAGTTGCCAGAATGTGGGGCCATCTTTCCTAATCTGACGACATAACTGCATCGCAACGGAGTCGGCAGCTATAGGCTCGGAGGGAGTGGTTGTGAGAAACGTTCCCGTAGTCAAGTCCATCTGAACCACAATTCTCAAATGGGCACACACTGCCCGCCGGGCTAGGTTCTTTGCTGATGAGTCGACAGTACTCATCGTCGGGTCCAGTGAGAGTCGATAGGCCATGGCTGCAAACACATGGTGCTGGTTGGCTGGATCATAGATCCCATTCATGAATATCTTGGCCAATGCAAACTGATGGATGGCCTCAACTGAGCGCTTTTCATAGATCGCCCAGAGCGGACGCCCAAACATCGCCATATGCTCAGGTGTGGAAAATGTATTGAGGGGTGTACGGAGCACTTGTTCCTTTCCAGAGCACATTTTCTCGACCATACTAAGATCGAGTTGAAGTGCAATAAAGGGATCATATCGCTCCAGATGATGTGTGACAAGCCGCTGTGATTGCTCCTCGTTCGTTGGTTTGACGAGACATTCCATTGTTGAGTTGGTAGATAGGAGAAATGTCCATATCGGTTGTTGCCGGAGTAGCCGTAAAATCCTTCTCAAAGCTGGAAAGAAGTATCCTCCACTGTTGCCATCAAATAGGTGGCTAGCTTCATCAAAAACAAGGAATAGGCGTGGTGGCTCCTGCACATTTGAACTTGACTCTAGGTACTTGAAAATCCGATCCACCCGCTGCTGTAACTTATGTGGATACTTGAGACCCTGCAGCTCCTCAAAATCGCCAGTCTGAAAGGTCAGCAGTATCCGAAGGGTGACCATGGCCAAGAAGAGTAAAGAATTCTTAAAAAATAATAATAAAAACAAAAGTGGACACGAGGCACTGGTACTAACCTCGGGCAGAAAGAAGCCCCGCCAATCCTTCCTTTTAACAACCCGTTTGAGAATCTTCTCCGCCTTCGCAACAGTGTCATGGCAAAACTGAATCTTTTCCTTGGATCTTGTTGTGGAAATCACATCAGACAGTAGGCCTGTTGGGCTGACTTCAACATCCTTAGAGACTGGAACCATGTGATCATACCACCGACGTGCGAGATCACCCCGAGGAAGGATATCCGTATCCCCTTCTGCACTCTGTCCCTTAAGCCACTTGGATAGTGTTCGCAATGCTCCCAGGACCAGCGCAAGTGCATGGCTATGTGCCATCATCACTGCTTCTGGTGACCCGTCGTTCCACGACAATGCTTTATCTACAAAGCGTGTGATCTCTGGGTCTCCAGGGGGGTAACCGGATTCGCTATTTTTGCGAAAGGTGAACAATATTGTCAGGTTGGTTTTGGACATTTCATCCATTAACCGGGATTTTCCCATGCCCGAGGACTGAATAATAGGAATAATCTTAGCGTACACATTCCGGTGGCGATGCTCAGGGGAGTTGTCGTATGCAAGGAGTTTCTCGTGTAAAGCAAGCTTTGCATGGCCACAAAACCTGGTGTTCCAGTGGCGATGTACCTGCTTGAGGGCGATGTTGATATCTAAAGTATCATTGAGCCTTGCACTGACATCATCCTTTTGCAATTTATCCAATTCCTGGTGGGCCACAGCTGCAAAGCTCAGCAGGGCTGCGCATACTTTGTTGTCACTCAATTCGCGAGATAA
>Ga0307511_10002754_pt1 | contig 18278 bp, 20 predicted proteins | sample 13_EM_MG_FD_200266 | JGI IMG/M metagenome (GOLD analysis project Ga0307511, IMG submission 200266) | Populus trichocarpa ectomycorrhiza microbial communities from riparian zone in the Pacific Northwest, United States - 13_EM | ecosystem: Host-associated > Plants > Roots > Unclassified | place... | reverse complement strand
CCATGACCATAAATACAGGTGTGGGAGGTCAGGCCTCCAGTACTCAGAAATACAGGTGTGGATGCGTAATGCATCATGATAAAGGAAAAGTACATAAGGACCGAATACGCTCAAGATAATAGTACATAAGGTACTATGTCCGAGCTATCTGGTAAACATGATAGGTGCTAGGAAATGCGTACTAAGACAAATATAAAAAACAGTCTTCCGTTACACAGATCCACCACACCCTCAAGCAAATCAACATCAAAAGAAGTGCTATTCATATTGAAAAGGCATGTAAGTTTGCTGTTAACGATTGGGTCTTGGTTGACCGCCGCAACCTACAAATAAAAGCTGGGAATAATCGTTCACTTACGAATAAGTGGATAGGACCTTCCAAAGTCATCGAGACTATTGGAACCCATGCATATAGGTTGGAAGTACCAGAAGGAACTCGGTGGTATAACGTCGTTCATACAACTCTCCTTAAACTATTCCAAACACGAGGTGACCCCCAAGACATGGACGAGGATGAGTATAATGACATATGTGAGGTCGAGACTATCCTAAACTCCAGGAAATATGCAGGAGTTGTCAAATACAGCATATGATGGAAGGGTTACGATGAATTGGGAGACACATGGGAAGAATCCGAAAGGTTGGACAATTGTCCTAAGAAGCTCAAGGAGTATCTGTGAAGTTCTCCAATAAGCCACGAGACGAACGAGACATCTAAGGTTCAAACCTACGTCAAGTTTAAATCTTACGAAATATATGGTACCTTTTATCCTCTCTACTTGTCGCCTTTTCCCACTAGGTTTTTTGGCAAGAGGTTAGGTTTTTAACAGCCATGTCATGGATGTATAGGGTACACCAGTCTTGTGGGACTCCAGACACTGAGGATTGTTGGTATCTTAACAAAGTGTTAGTATCTTCCTACCGAAGTTACCTGAGCTGTTATTAACACCTATCTAGTGGTTCGGATAGTGTGTTCAGGCGAGGACGCCTGCCTCGAAACGGGGAGTAGTGTTTAGGCTTATGTAAGAGACCTCGGCTAAAGCGCAGTAACCACCTTCCTACTGTATCGTAAGACACTGCTAACGAAGTGGACTTATCACCCACCAGGCATGTGCGGATAAGTGCGTCAATGACGACGTTATGGGAACTGGAATAGGGAAGTGTATACTGTTAGCATTGGCCTTATGCATATTATCTCTTCGATATATTTCTGTTATGTTCTGAGAAGTGTCATTCATATGCCTCTATTCATTGTATTGCAAGTTCAGCTCATGTATGTCAGCCTGTGTGCATTGCGTTGCAACACAGCCTAGCTTTTCTAAGTATGTTAGACTACAGCGTTCCTAATCGGGAAGTCACTTCCCAGTTAGGCAACTACTGACAACAAGTCTACTTTCCCGTGTTAGGAAGTCTCGTCCAGATCTGATAAAAGGTTATCAGATCAAGGCTTCTATATAAGTCAAGCCTTTTACATAGTTAATACAACAAGACCCAACTGGTATTCTGAGTCTCATATAGCTTTACTCTAAATCGAGTCCGCTCCTACACCCTAATTTTAACTTCGTTTATACTTCCGCCACCTATCTATTATATCTTTAAAGTATTCACGTTGCTTACAGCTCGCATGTAACAGGTGGGAAGAGGAATGACACAAGAAGAAGGTATTAATTATGATGAAACCTACACCCAGATGATGCGAACGGAAACCTTCAAAATACTCCTGGTCATAGCACTTTATCGAAATTGGGCAATCCAGCAATGGGACGTAGTTGCAGCCTATCTTCAAGCTCTTTTCAAAGACGACATTTATATCACGGATATAAACGAGGATGGAGAAACTGAATGCTGAAAACTCAACAATACACTATATGGGTTGAGGCAAGCCGGCCACGAATGGTTCGAAATGCCATGCGATATCATGAAAGCATGCGGAATGCAACAATGCATTGGCGATAAAGGAACTTATGTCAGTGCCAAAGAACAAGTAATAGTCGGATCACATGTCGATGACCTCCTCGGAAATGCCGCTACAGACGCACAGCTCGAACAAGCAGAACGATCGGTAGAAGGGCGAGTGGAATTAGACAAAAGAGGAAAACCATCAAAAATGATGGCATTGGAACCATCAGCAAAAAATAATCTGCGTCCGGATGCTGGAGTGCGGTAGGTGCGTCATATGCGTTAGGTCAATTCGACTGAGTCCTGTCGCCTCCCGCATCCTTCACATGTGCCATACATCGTTCAGTGCGTCTCCAACCATGCTGTGCGTCAGGTGCATCAAGTCTCAGAAGTAATATTCTAAGCCATTATGTAGCTTACGAAGTGCAATGGGCATGCCTGTATTTGGCTAAATCATATATATCCCTTAGCACAACTGGATATTCCCATAATGCGGAGATTCTGTTTTGCATGCAATTCTTTTATAAATAACTATGTACATAATTCTAGGGTCCCACGATAACTGTTAAATAGCAAAATCTTGCACTACTCAAACTGCTTCCCCAACACTCCAACACCTAGCCATGGCTTCCACATTCTATAGTTCCCACTTCTGGCGGCAATGCCTGCCTCGGGAATGATTAGCGATGCCTACAACAGTGGTGGGCTGGCAATGCTTACCTGGGGTGGTCGCTGGGGCAAGCTAGGTCTGTGACACTTCACTAGTCGCTCGCGCTGGCCTGGTCGCTTGCGCTGTCCTTGTCGCTTGCGCTGGCCTATTCGCTCGCGCTGGCCTAGTTGCTCGCACTGAGTAGGTCGCTGCCACTGGGTATGGGTCTGCCACTGGTGAAGTGCCTGGGACTCTGTAGAATAATTAATATTTGTTATGCGTCCTGATGCCGGGTGGGCACTTACCTAGACCTGCTTCCTGCTACCAACCCCCATTGCTTGCCACAGGTGAAGTGGGAGATCGCTGCTGCTGGTAAAGTGGGAGATCGCTGCTGCTGGTGAAGTGCCAACGACTATAGTGAACAATTAATACACCGACATCAACTTCCAAGGACTGAGCGATTACAAGAACTCAACAACCAGGACCACCCCGACGTCGGCTCTTGCTTTATTCTACTCAGCGCGCTCTTACGAGCAACTTGATCTATTTTATTTATCTCCATTTGCAAAACTACAAAATCCCCCGGGGTGTAAAGTTTTTTGAACTTTTCCGCTCAAAAGTGGGCGATTTCCCGCTAGCGAACCTACGTGTCAACCGCCCCAATTTACATTGGTCCGGTACACCCACACCAATTCTCTGCGTTTCCATCACTTTCTACGGCTCTGCCGCACTAGTGTTTGTTTAGTTTCAACGAGCCTCTGCCCACTACATAGCAACCGTTGCTACGTAACCCAGAACCTCGCACGAATCCCTGTTCTAATCCACCAATCACCAGCTCTCACTCTCTTAGAATAATTTTATTCTGAGATTGTGTCTCGTTGCCGAAGTTCAACATGGCACCGCACCCGAGAGGTGTTCTCTTTGGCCCAGTGAAAGACTGGGGCCAGGGTAGTACCAAACTACTACTCGAATCCGATGGAGAAGGTGACCTCAAGGTAAGACGCCAGCTTACCTTAGAGAATGTCACGAACTGGCTATCGATACCCAAGTTCCAGGAGCTTGGAGGAGAGGTCACTCTTGCGACGGCAGTGTCTACCTCCACTAGACAATGCCAGGAATTTGCTGGTGAAGGCTTATTTGAGTTAGTAGTCACTAGTATTGAGAGGAAGGGAAGGGGAGACGAGGAAATCTTCGAAGTTGTGGATGACACCACAGCGGAAAGAGCCATCGAACTCCTGAACCGAGGTTTAGTGATCCAAGACGAAGCAGCGAATGGATCCATGGAAGGGTTAGACGTTCAGCACCAGACGATGGAAACGTTGGACGAGGTCTTGGAATCTATCGTGATTCGACCATTAAAGCCCTCAGGAGAACCGGTCGAAGATATGGGTTACCAACTAAATCTGTCGACCCCAAGGAGGATGATCAGGAGGGAGACGGGTACTCCAGCAGTCCAGCTAGCAAGGATCGAGCAAGTCTTGGAAAAGGACGAGTTAATGGAGTCGGAGAACGAGACGATGAGAAAAAAGTCAGCGAAGAAGGGGAAGCGGAAATTGACCAAGATAGGAGTCACCCTTGATTCATTACAGAAGGAGATGGAAATTTTCGAGGTAGCTGCAGCAACTCGAAAATTCGATAAGGTGAGGTCTAATTTGTTCGCGACCCACCCACCTAGTTGGAAATTGGAGGATAGTCAGAGGAGTTGGAGTCAGGAAACGATACAACAGTCTATTAAGACTGCAGCGGAGGTTGTTATACCAGATTCCGACAACGACATGGACTCGGACGACGAGTCCATCCCAGATGACTCCCTTACGAGGGACCAACTACTCGATAGGTACCGGAAGAAGCCACTCTTGGCGACCTTCACGGCCACCAAGAGTAATGGACCGATGGCGACAGTAGATGTGGTACCAGCAGTACCAGTGGTCAAGATGGAAGTGGATCGAGGAGAAGGGAAGGCACCTGAAGGTTTGAACGTCAGCAAACATGCAGTAAAAAAGCTGTCGTATGACGAGGTGAAGAAGGTTGCGAAGGAGATGAGGACAGGAAACGCGGGATGCGAAGAGGATGAGGAGGAAAACGAGGAAATGAAGGGAGAACAAGAGGAGGAGAGGGAAATCGCATGGAACCGACCTTGCGATAATAGGACCTTGACAGATTTAATTATCTGCATCATGCTGAACGGAAGGGTGATGACGGCGATCAGTGAGTTGGAAAAGGGAAAGAAGTGGTGGAAGTCGGCACAGGATTACAGGACAGCCAAAGGTCAAGTGCTGGCAGCTGGGTGGAAGATTGAGGCGGAGCTATATGCTGGCGGACTCGGGGAAGGAAAGGGGTGGAAGAAGCTGAAAGAAGAGGTCAGAGCTGGCAGGAGCGAGGTAGAATCCATTGATATGGCAGAGGCTGCGATGACCTTCCACGAGGCGGCCAAGGTCAATACCGGGGACCTTTCTAGAGTAGAGTCCTAACTTGAAAAATTGACCAAGCAAGTCGCCATGCTTGCATGTCTCAACGGAGCCGGGTCGGCGGAATATCAGGCTCAGGCCAAGAGACAGGCATCGCAGAAGAAGGCGGAGGCAGAAAAGAACACGGAGAAGGCCAAACAGATCAAGAAAATTGAACTTGATAAGAAGGCACAGCCGGAGAAGATGAAAAAGGATCAAGAGGAGGATAAGAAGGCAAAGGAGGTGGCAGCCCAGGTTGACGACTTATGGAAGGTTAGGCTGGCCGCTTGGGAGGGCGTCAACAACACGGTTGAAGAGTTGACAACAAAGGCGAAGCAGGCTGTAACACCTGCAGAGAGCGTACAAGTGGGGGAAAAATTGAAAGATGCGATGACGATGAGAGAGAAGCTGGAAATAGAAGGGAAAGGTGTCCCTGAGAGCAAAGTAGGGGAGAAGAGGGTAGTAGTAGGAAACAGAGTGCTAAAGGTTGCCAAAATCATTTTGGCACATATGCAATCAATCGACGGAAGAGGGAAAGCAGAGGTTGAAGATGGGGTCAACAAAGTTAACAGCCTACTCCGGGAGAAGGCTGTTACCAACAACGCCATCCCATGGCATACGACAGTGGAGATCGGTAAAGGATCCCAGGACGATGAGTCAAGGTGGACGGTCAGCAAGATCGGGGAGGAATGCACCAAACAGGAGGTCCTCACCACGATGACTGAATGCCTCACAGCAGTGTTCGGAGCAAAAGGCGATATGCTCAACGCATGGATGGCAGATGAGAAGACCATAAGGATGTTAATGCCAGCGGCACCATCGAAGGTGGCCAGAGGCAGGAGAGATATCGGGAAGAAGCTGAGAGAGGAAAACAAGGACATGAAGACGGGACACCGCTTCCCAAAAACGTGGGGAGGCGCTAGGACCACCGGTCTAACCTTCGATGCAGCAGACCACGCAGAGGCTAAGAGGTTGGTCGAAAAGGGAGTCATGTGGGAGGGGGTACGGAGACAGGTTCAGATGATGGACAATAACAAGATGGGAGGATTCAAACACTCCCCGCCACCACGGAAGAAGGAGGAGAAGAAGGGAAAGATGGGTGAGAAAAAGACCTCCGCACAGGTCAACACCAACAGCAACACCAACAACAACAACAAGGGTCAACAAGGAAAGCAGCAGACCTCCCAATACTAGTCCAACGTCATCTACTACAATTGTAATGGCAAAGGTCACAAGAGGGAGAGCTGCTCCTCAGCCAGCAGAGCTGCATCCGCACGCATCTCTGGAGGACAGAAGAGGAACTCGGAGGTTGTCAAGGCAAATGAGAATGGTCAACAGACACAGAAGAGGAAGGTGGAGGCGGTAAAGACTGATAAGGACGGCTTTGAGAAGGTTGAGAGGAAGAAAGGATGGAACGTCTGGAAGAAGCCAGCCTTGAAGACAGCTGGAGATGCCAACCCAGGACCCTCCAATGCAAGAATCTCGGAGGTTTTGGATGATGATGTTGAGGAATGGACCCAAGATCGCTTCGGTCCCAATGCGCAAAAGCCCCGGGTGAAGTCAGACTGGTCTCCGGACGAACAACCGGGACTAGGAAAACACCTATTCTAAGGGCCTTCGTGTGGCGTACCAGAACGTAGCAGGACAGTGTGAGGGCACACATACGTTTCTGGAATGGTGTAAAAAGAGTAGGATTGATATAGTTTTTGTTGGAGAATCGAGGGTGGACAAGAAAGGGACCGGGACACAATCCCACCCCTTGTATACATTAGGATCAAAGGTGGAGAAGGGAAAGAGGACAATGGTATATTGGAGAAAAAAAATGGACGGGGCAGTGAAGGTTGTTAAGGAAGATAAGAGACTAGCCTTGGTGGAAGTGTAGGGCCACAAGCTAGGAGGAATTTACGCAGATGGAAAATTGTCGGGGGGGAAGTGGAGGGAGTGGCTCAAAAGTCTGAACGAAGCTGATTGCCTAGTGGGAGACTGGAACGCCCACAACCAAGCATGGGACCCCCTCAATGAGGATGATACGAGAGGAAAAGACATGGAGGAGTGGATGGTTGAAAAGGGTTTTGAGATTGGGGGGGAATATGATGGACCAACTTGGGAAAGAACAGTCAATGGACGAAGACAACAAAGCCGGATCGACCTCTTCATCAGCAGAGGACCCAAGAACTGGCAGAAAGTCAAGTCGGACAAATTCCTCTCCGACCACTGGGCCATCATGGCAGAAATGGACTGGAACGGGAGGTTGGAGGAAGTGGTAAGGGAAAAGATTGATTGGCACATCCTCGGTGGAGAACTCAATATGGCGGAAGAAGACGAAGAAAAGGGGGACTTCCACTGGTATGACGAACTAGAAGGAGACACCCCATACAAAAAACTGAAACTGCTCCGACAAGCTTGCTGCAGCACCATGCGGATAACGGAAAAATCCAAGAAGTGGTGGGATGAAGAATTAACGGAACAGCTGAAGATCACTCGGGACACAAGGAGAGGGAAAGGGTCGAACCGGAGCCTAGATCAGGTAGCAAGGATCAAACGGTGGAAGACGGAGAAAGACAAGATGAGGATATTAGTGAGGGAAAAGAATAAAGAATGCTGGCAAGCCTTTTGTTAGGAAAATGGAGAAAAAGATCCGTGGGAAATCGTTAAGTGGGCCAAGGACCCATGGCATCTCAAGACCACGATGGGAGACCTAACAGACACGACAGGCGCACCCCTCAAAACGGACAACAAAAAGAAAAACGGCCTGATTAAAGACCACTTCGGGTGGAGGATCGAAGGCAGGAAAGGCGACGAGACAGAGGAAGAAAGGGAAAGATACCCGGGGTTGACCAGTATCAGCCAGGAGAAGATGGAGGAGTTGGTGAGAAAAGCCCTAGCTGGAACGTCCAACAGGTCAGCACTAGGACCGGACGGAATCGGGTAGAAACTTATTAAATGGGTACTGTACCTCAAGCTAGGTTCGGAGCTCATCCGAGAAGTGGCGGAGAACCTGATAAAAGGGAGCATACCAAAAGAGTGGCAACACTCCAAGGTAGTCATAATCCCAAAACCAGGGAAGGACCACAGCAAAACAAAAGGCTGGAGACCCATCAACCTAATCAATTGCATCGGCAAATTAGGAGAAAAGGTGGTAGCGGACAGACTTCAAGAGTCAGGTCTCCTACATAGACACCAATTCGGATCGGTTAAAGGCAGATCAGTCACGGAAGCAGCCCTAAGGGTAGTTACGAGGGCTCAGAGATGCATGGCGGCAGAAGGAGCAGTAGGTTGGAACTTCTGGGACGTGAAAGGAGGATTCCAGAATGTAAGAGAGGAAGATGTGATTAGAGAGTTGGAAAAGTCGGAAGAAGGCAAGAAGTGGATACCGTGGGTTAAGGAATTCTTTCGAGCAAGAGAGTTTGAGTTGGAATGGGATGGGAAGGTACGAGGAAAAGGAAAAACAAATATCGGAGCACCTCAGGGATCACCTCTCTCACCGGTGATCTTCCTTATCTGGATGGCCCCGATTATTACCAAAATGGAGGAAGTTTTAAAAACCGATGGCCTACATTCGATCTCGAACTCCCATCATATGTGGATGACCTACATTTAGGGGTATCAATATGGGAAAGAATCATGGCACGAGGAATAAAAATGGACAAGGTGTTGGATGAAGCTGATAAAATAGTAAACAGGATAGCAGCAGAGAACCATCTTCCGCTCGAAGACTCGAAGCATGAACGGCTAGTCCTACAAAAAAAGAGGAGAAGAAAGAACAAGGATGTGAAGTGGGTGAAGTGGTTGGGAATAATCATGGACGAGAGCTTGACCTTTAGGGAACATTGGAAAGCCCGAATCAAGAAGGCACGAGCGATGCTTGCACAATTCAACAGGTTAGGAAATTCTCAGTGTGGGATCAGCGCCACCAGCTGGAGGCAGATCTACACGGGGATGATCCGAGCAATAGCCTTATGGGGGTCAGAGCTAGGATGGAGAGGACAGAGAGATTGGGAGAAGGAGTTTGAGCAGCTGCAATATCAAGCGCTGAAGAAATGTGTCAACGCGACACCCGGTTCCAAGACAGAGCTGGTTAGCCAGATTGCGGGGGTCGAGTCTCCGAGGATGGCGTTGGATGCGGCACAAGCCAGACTCATGGGAAAAATAATGCGAGACACTACTGCATTAGGAGACTTGATTTTTGACGATAGGACGGGAATGAACGAGGAAGCTGGAAGAGAGTGGGACGACTTCGGACAAGAATACACTGTCAGTCCAGACGGATTCACCTCCGTCTTGACAGCAATCCAAAGCAAGGCAGGGGTATTGAAAGAGGAGGGACATGAGAGAATGAGTTACGGAGGAAGGGTGGAAAAGGTGGAAGTTCCGGAGGTCAAACTTCAAGCACAAGCGGATTCCAAGGCAGAGGTATGGACAGAGGCCATTAATCAAGCCAGGGAATTCTGTGACGCAACAGGAGTATACACCGACGGTAGCATGAACGAGGATGGGATGGTGGGAGGTGGATGGTACGTAGAGGGAGGAAAAAGACTAGGAGGGGTTACACTAGGCAAGCTGGCAACAGTGTAGGACGGAGAATTATGTGGAGTAAGAGAGGCACTGGAGGACGCACCAAATGAATCCAATGTGTTAATTCTGTCAGACTCATAGGCAGCAATTGCGGCAGTGAAAAAGGCAGGTCGCACAGGAAAGCAAGGACGCACGACCTCAAAACGGTGATGGAAGGGATAAGAGAAAGGCAATCTAGGCTAGGTCCTAATGCAGTCACGTTCGGATGGGTCAAGGCCCACAATGAACTGCATGGCAATGAAGAAGCCGACCGATTGGCCAAAGAAGCCACAAACTTATACCCCGAAGATCCCCAGATCACGGAGGGGGGGTTAAAGCAGGCGTGGAGAAGGTTGAGAGAGGAAGAGAGAAAAGTAAAGGGAGCGGGGATGGGAAGGGTAGTAAGATGGAATAGGAGGGCAAGAGTCGCATATGTTCAATGTCGCACTAATAAAGGCAACTTACAAGACTGGCGCCATGAGATCGGAAAAGCAGACCACTCTGAATGCCGAAAGTGCGGAAGATATGCGGAGACAGGCAAGCACGTAGCCTTGGTCTGTACGCATGGAGAGGATATAGGGCGGAGGTGGAGTACATGGGAAGATATGGATGATAGGGTGAGATGGGCCAAGAAGGAAAAAGATGAGAAGGGTTTTTACATGGTTGATTTGGTGTAGACGTTTTTCTCTAAAATTGACCTGCGCTGATTTCCTGACCCGGGTTTTGCGATTTGTTTTGTTAGGGGAGGGCCGGAAGAGGCGTGGCGGTGGAGGATTTATATATGTATGGAGAAGGGCCGGTAGGGGCGTGGTGGAGGAAGCATACATCTATTAGGGGATGGACCAGTAGAGGGTGTGGCGGTGGAAGGGGGTTTTTCTTTGTACATTTCTTTGGATTGGAAGGCAGGACATTTATGTAGTCCGTTTTCCCATAGGTGTACCGAACCTTTTAAGGGGAGGGAACGGGGGCGCCACATAGCCTTAGGCTGATTAGGCGTATAGACTCCAAAAAAAAAAAAAAAAGAACAATTAATACTTGTAATACCTGCGGACGCCAGGTAGACACTCACCTCAGTCTGCTACTACCAACCGCCCATGGATTACATGCTGCCTACCTGTGGGCAAGTTACTGCCTCTGGTGCGGTCGCTGCCTGTGGTGAAGTCGCTGGCATTTATTGGAGGTGTACTTGCTGGTTCAAGGCCTCCTGCCTAAGAGAAAGATTGCTTGCCTGAGGTTGTGGGTGACTGCCGTGCTTTCTTAAGTGAGTTGGGTGCTGGTAGCATAGTGTGACTCGTAAGACATGATCGACACCCCTTGCCAGCCTCCCGAGGCTAGAACTCCTAGCAACGGGTATCACCGAAACAGGGAATAATTGGGGGCACTAATGCATAAGAGCATCTTGTCCATAGTTATGTATATATATATATATATATACATATTCACCCGCGATATGCATAAACTACCTAGATATAGAGATATTTGCCTGCAATATGAATGAATTCCATATATATATATATATATATGTATTCACCCGCGATATGCATGAACTGGCTAGATATAGAGATATTTGCCTGCAATATGCATGAACTGCCTAGATATATAGATATTCACCTGCAATATGAATGAATTCCATATATATATATATTCACCCGCGATATGCATGAACTAACTAGATATATGGATATTCGCTTGCAATATGCATGAACTAGCTAGATATTGAGATATAAGCCTGCAATATATATGAATTCCATATATATATATATATATATTGACCCGCGATATGCATGAACTGCCTAGATATATAGATATTCGCCTGCAATATGAATGAATTCCATATATGTATATATACATATTCAACCGCGATATTCATGAACTGACTAGATATATGCATGTAGTCGCCTACCACATGACTGAACTCTATATAGACATATGGACTTTATTCATAAGACGAGTGAAAATGTATATGTATATATTTGGGGGGTGAATATATGTCTATATCTAGGCAGTTCATGTATTTCGCGGGTGAATATATATATATATGGAATTCATTCATATTGCAAGCGAATATCTATATATCTAGGCAGTTCATGTATGTCGCACGGGAATATATATATATATATATATATATGGAATTCATTAATATTGCAGGGGATTATCTCTATATCTAGGTAGTTCATGCATATCGCGGGTGAATATGTATATATATATATATACATATATATATATGAACGAGCCCTTAAGGTGTGTTAGGGGCGAGCCGGTGACTATGGGAATACTGTCGGAATATAGGGAATTGGGAGAAATAGAGCGAGCAATGTCATGATCACCAAACTCGGGCCTAACAGAGTGCACGTACGGGTGCGGGGTGAACTTAGAACATTGCTCGAAGAGCCAAAAACTAGATACAGGATATGGGTATATATATAAAAAAGCGAGGTCAGTGTCAGGCCTTCCACCGTTCGTTGGTAGTAATCTCCTAGCCTGCAGCGTAGCCATAACATTACTCCCCCTTTCCAGAGGTCGTCCCGACCAATCAATTGCCAAACATCATATACCAAATAGAAAAAAAAATCTGCGGATTTTCCTGCATGCCATTGCCATTAAAAACCTCTGTGCGGGAAAAACCCAGTGGGAAAAAGACTGCGACACAGGGAAAAGGTACAATGCATGCCTTCCATCTATCCATTCCGACTTGCCATGCAAGGAGGAGGTCCTTCGTCTTTTGCACTGGTACCGCTCGATTCATACCTATTCATAAGGTAGAGAAGGGTCTTTGGTCTTTGGCGCTTGTAGCACTCGTTCCGCGCTTATAGAGCTCGTTCGTAGCTCATACAGCGCGTTCGGGGTTATAGAGCTCGATGCCTCATATAGGGCTCCTAGAGGCTCATTCAGCCTTTTCCGGATATGCTAGAACCACGGAAAAAATTCCACTCATTTCACTCGTGTTCATTAGCGTTTACCAAGCGCATAAATCTCGCATGGAATAATTAAACTTATTATAATACATCGTGGGACTCAGTTGAGCCCACGTTGAGTAAGGTTCTGGCATCTCATACCGATAGGTGGAGGCTGACCGGCACAAGTATTAGCCATCACCCTACTCCCCCTTTCCAATCGGTGGTCCCCACCGACCATTAATCACCTCAGTCACTAGTACTGTAAAACAGTTCCTGACCCACAAGAAGCTAATAGCTTTGGTGCGGCTGTGAATTGGTTGAACAATTCTCCGCGAAAAAAAAAAATTTGCGTGAAGCCTGGCAAGCCACCACTTATGCCAGCAGAACTTCTGCTACATCATATGCACGGAGCATATCTCCAGGTCACATACTTCCGTAATTCCAATCCCATTAACACCCGTCTTGAGTCTACGTTACTCCTGGTGCCCTATAAAGCGCATGCCTAGTGGGTGATCAATCCACTTCGTCAGCAAGGTCTTACATCATAGTAAGGCGTTGGTTTTTCCACAACTTTTTGCGTAGGTCTCTCACTGGCTACTTGAGCATCAGTGACTCTTGTTGGCATACATGAGTGAGGTTTGCCACCCATATTGTATGGAGTGGTGCCAAAAGACCGGTGTGCCATTGTGCATGTCCTGTTGTCTACCGTAGACGAAACGGCTGATGCTGGCCACTCGGGACACAGGCTTACACTAACTTTTGCATATCGCAGGTTGTACCTGGACGTAGAATATAAAATGTAGTAGCACGTTAGAGGATGCGGAACACTGCATGCTCTGGAACGATGGGTGCTGCTAAACGCTGTGCATTGCACGCCGGACACTGGCTGCTAGACGCAGCTCGATGCTGAAGCAGGGAAACAGCGGATGTGCTTGCCATAAGTATAGGCAAAGCGAATGAGAGTGCTGGCCATCATTATGAACACAGCGATGGGTGCTCGCTATACTACCTCAAGCATAGACGCAGCGGAACATAATGCTCGCCATTAGCATGGACACAGTGAAACATAGTGCTCGCCATTAATATGGACGCAGCGGATATAAGTGCTCGCCATTAATATGGACGCAGCGGATATAAGTGCTGGCCATCAGGACGCAGCGAACGTGAGTGCTGGCCATCATTATGGACCCAGCGAATGGAATAGCTAGTGGAATAGCTGGGGGAATTGCTATTGAAGCAGCCGGCGGAATAGCTAGCGGAATAGCTCGCGGAATAGCTATTGTAGCAGCCGGTGGAATAGCTAACGGAATAGCTGGCGGAATAGCTAGCGGAATGGCTACTGTAGCAGCCGGCGGAATAGCTGGCGGACTAGCTACTGAAGTAGCCAGTAGAATAGCTAGCGGAATAGCTGGCGGACTGTCTATTGAAGCAGCCGGCGGAATAGCTGGCGGAATAGCTAGCAGAATAGCTGGCGGAATAGCTAGCGGAATAGCTGGCGGAATAGCTGGCGGAATGGCTGCTGTATGGTAGAACACTGCTGAACGCTGGACGCTGTAGGACGCTAGGCGCTGTAGGACGCTGAGTGCTGTAGGACGCTGTATGCTGTACACTGGACGCTGAATGCTGTATGCTGGATACTGAATGCTGTAGGACGCTGAACGCTGTAGGAAGCTGAACGCTATAGTTCGCCGGACGCTCTAGTACACCGGACACTGTAGTACGCCGGATGCTGTAGTACGCCGGATGCCATAGAAAGCTTGACGTTCTAGGACGCTGAATGCCATAGAAGGCAGGACGCCATAGGACGCCACAGGATGCTGGATCCTGTAGGATGCTGGATCCTGTAGGATGCTGGATCCTGTAGGATGCTGGCTGCCACCAGACCCGAATTTTAGAGGAATAGTTGACGGATGTAGGTAGCCACCGGAGGTGTGCACTCGGATATAGTGCAAGCTCGTTGCTTCCTGCCGATGGGGGCTTTCTGACAGTGCAAGCTCGCTAGCGGTATAGGCTCGCTGGCGGTAGAGGCTCACTGGCGGTGGAGGCTGGCTGGCGGTAGAGGCTTGCTAGCGATAGAGGCTCACTGGCGGTGGGGTCTCGCTGCTCGCTGGTAATGGAGGATCGCTGTCTAGAGAGGCTCAGTGCTCACTATCTGGAGAGGCTCGCTGTTCGCTGTCTGGGGAGGCTCGCTGCTCACTGGCGGTAGAGGCTCGCTCATAGTAGATATTCTCCTAGATCCATTGTACGGTCGGAGGGGATATCTGAGGTATTAGTATATGGTTTCCACCCAACACAAGCATATAGGAGGGGAGAATAATTATTTCCCATGTCGCTGATATTCAATAATTATCCAGCGACATTATTTAGGTTGTTTGTAGCCATATTGGAGGTAGTATGGGCGTTGTGGGAGTTGTAGGTATAGGTATGTTGGTAATCGGTCGCTATGAAGAAGTAATGCTGTGGAAGAGTTCCGACATTGTGAATAGAGAGAGAGAGAGGCCATGAGGGGGTAAATGGCCGGTCTCTATTTTGGAGCAATGTAATGTCGCTACTAGAGTGTTCTAGAAGGAGCCTTTCCGACAGTATAGAGATAGGAGGGGCGAATAGAGCGATATCGCCGGTCCTGGAGTTTGGGAGCAATGTAATGTTAGGGGCGAGCCGGTGACTATGGGAATACTGTCGGAATATAGGGAATTGGGAGAAATAGAGCGAGCGATGTCATGATCACCAAACTCGGGCCTAACAGAGTGCACGTACGGGTGCGGGGTGAACTTAGAACATTGCTTGAAGAGCCAAAAACTAGATACAGGATATGTGTATATATATAAAAAAGCGAGGTCAGTGTCAGGCCTTCCACCGTTCGTTGGTAGTAATCTCCTAGCCTGCAGCGTAGCTATAACAGGTGAATGTACACATGAAGGTTCACATGACTGCACATGATAGCACATGCAACTCAACGTGAGAGGCTAGGTGAATAGGCTCAAGGCGGGTTGCATAGTAATAACTGTATAGCTAGGTATGGGCGGAATGACATGCACTGCATTCTAACACTCCCCCTACACATATACGTGGTAGACCAAGTTCCTCTTTAGCGAATCGCAGGTATAATCCAACCAGCCTCGTTAAAAAACCTATGAAAACCATAATAATGGAAAAAAAATAAGAAATAGGTAAAAGAGTACTGATGCGTTATTCCCTTGCCTAGTGACCAGGTGGATCTTAATGCACTATCCTTTGCCTAGAACGCTGTCCCTAAGCATAGTGAGTCGTGGGCTAGGTAGAGGTTTGGTGTATAAGTCGGAAAGGTTGTCGTGACTTGGGATATAAAGGACAGTCAGCTTCCTAGACTCAGCCAGGTCTCTTACATGGTGGTAAGCCACATCGATGTGCTTACTTCAATCACTGATTCGAGAATTAGTGGTCAGGTCGATAGAGCCATCGTTGTCCGTACTTAAGGCAGTAGGAACTCTTACTTGTAGCTCGCCCAAAGCATGCTGAAGCCACATATGATGCTTGGCTGTGGTAGACAGAGCAATATACTCAGCTTTGACTGTAGAAGTAGGTGTACATCGTTGTTTAACTGCGCGCCAGCATATTGTGTTGGCTGCAAACCGGAATATGTAGCCAGAGGTTGATTTTCGGTCAGATCGATCTCCTGCATAGTCCGCATCCGCATATCCAGCTAGATACGGGTCTAGCTGTTTATTGTAGGTGAGCTTCAAGTTGCGTGTGCCTTTGAGATAACACAGGACTTGTTTGGAAGCGCACATGTGGGATTTGGTGGGTTTGGATGCGAATTGAGAAAGAGCCGAAATCGTGAATGCCAGGTCAGGTCTTGTTCCAATTACCAGGTACATAATAGATCCCATTATTTGCTGGTATAGGGAAACATCAGCAAGATCATTTCCTTCTTCAGCCTTCACCAATTTCTGGTTAGGGTTGAGAGGTAGAATGTCCGGGTTGCATGTGTCCATCCCAACTTTTACCAGTAATTGGTCTATATATGCTTGCTGGTATAAGGTAACCAATTTCTGTCCCCATTCTATTTGAATTCCTAGTAACCAGTTCAGAGAGCCAAGATCGCTAAGATCGAATTCATTCTGCAGCGATCCTTTTAAGGTATGTCTGAATGGGCTGGATCCAAATATGGTAATATCATCTACGTAGATTGCTATGATAATCTTGTGGGTTTTGTGAACTAAGACGCAGGGGTCAAAGTTTGTTGGTTTATAACCAAGTGGTAGTAGGAAGGCAGTCAATCTTCCATACCACTGTCTTGGACTTTGCTTTAGTTTGTATATTGATCTCTTCAAGTATACGTAGTGACCAGGTTGTTCATGTCCTGTTGGCAGGCGGATATAGACTTCTTCGTTAAGATAGCCATACAGGAAGGCGCCCTTAATATCCAGCTCATCTGGCTTAGGCCAGCCATAGGATGTAGATATGGCTATAAGTAGGCGTAGGGAGTCATATCTGACAACCGGGGTGAATACTTCGTCAAGGTCGGTCCCAGGTTGTTGTGAGAATCCTTGTGAGACGAGCCTAGCCTTATAGCGGCTTATTTTGCCTGTAGCATCCCTTTTGATCTTGTATACCCATTTGGAGCCAACGATATTGCGGTTGGCGGAAGTTGGTACAATATCCCAAACATGCTCCTCTGGCAATATTTTTAGTTCAGCTTGCATGGCTTGATCCCATTTGGTAGCGTCTGGCCCTATTTTGGCTTGTTGGTAGGTGTTAGGCTCATGAGAATCAGCGGCCATGAGAGCAAGCTCGTAAAGGGGCATGTGGGTTAAGTGATCTAGGGTCGTAATCATGCAGGTAGCCTGATCAGTGTCAATGTATGGACCGTCAAGATCGGGTTCCGCAATGGTAGCTGTATTAGCCTTCTTTCTAGTGCGTAGATCATATCTCGATTCGCTAGGTGGTTCGCTCGAGGGCAGGCCAGTAGGCAGCCCACTAGGCAGGCCAGTAGGCAAGCCAGTAGGCAGGCCAGTAGCGCCAGTAGGCAGGCCAGTAGGCAAGCCAGTAGGCAGGCCGGTAGCGCCAGTAGGCAGGCTGGTAGTGCCAGTAGGCAGGAAGGTGCATAGAGCTGCCTTTATTGTCTTAAAACGCTTGTTCTGAAGTTGGATACGATATATGGATGTGCTATCTATATAGCCCACCAATATAGCCATTTCCGCCCTTGTGTATAGCTTGCTGCCACTTGATCTGTTATCCTCGTAGATGTGGACAGAGCATTGCTGCCCAAAGGGTTGGAGGTGGCTTATTGTGGGTTTTCTCTTATAGAGAGCTTTATAGGGTGTTATCTCGTGAAGTTGTGCATGTGGGAGGCGGTTCTTCAAATATACGGCTGTAGAACATGCTTCCGCCCACAGACGTTTGTCTGTTGTGTGGGTGAACATGCCCCTAGCCATAGTCTGGATTGTTCGGTTATACCTCTCAGGTACGCCATTAGATTGATGTGAATAAGGTGGTATCCTTATATGGCGAATTCCTTGTTGTTTGAAGTATATATCAATTTGTGCTTACTCACCAGCATTGTCTGTCATGACCGCGAGAACCAGTGCATTGAATTGCCTTTAGATATAGGTGATGAAGTCAATCATTACCTGGCATGCATCTGATTTGTTCTTTATGAACAAAATCCACACCATTTGAGTGTAGTCATCTATGCAAGTGATATAGTAATAGGAGCTGCCATAGGACGGAGTAGTCTGTTTGCCACTTAGATCACTATAGATGAGTTCGAAGGGTTTCTTGGAGTGGTTGTATGATAGGGTGGTGGGTGCGTGTAAGTGTGGACCAAGTTAGTATAGGAGTTCTGTAAGG
>Ga0307511_10002753_pt1 | contig 18285 bp, 13 predicted proteins | sample 13_EM_MG_FD_200266 | JGI IMG/M metagenome (GOLD analysis project Ga0307511, IMG submission 200266) | Populus trichocarpa ectomycorrhiza microbial communities from riparian zone in the Pacific Northwest, United States - 13_EM | ecosystem: Host-associated > Plants > Roots > Unclassified | place... | reverse complement strand
CCGTCCGAGGATGCGTCCTACTATGTAGGCGCGCGCCACTTGGTAGAAAACCGGGCGAATGATTTCAACTTTGAGGACGGCACGCCGCTCGTTGATCTGCCTGAGGTGGCGGGTCACCTCCGATGTGACGTGCGCAACGCTCCTGTCGAAGTCGCGCCAGGCCGAGTGAAAGCGGATATCACCCAGCACGTCCTCGAACAGGAGAACCAGCGAGCCGTGGTTCAGATAGGTGTTGGTTCCAACCGTGGTGTTGATCCTGCCGAGCGGATCGAGGTCCGTGGCCACGAACTCGATCTCGGGTGCAACACCCACCGTCCCGTACAGCTGGCGCGTGATGGAGCTGAAGAAGGTCTTGGTGAATTCGGCATCGGGCAGCGCTTCGATCAGGGCGGCAAACTCGGTGCGGATGTCGGCCCAGAGCGCTCGATCCAGTGCCCGCTCCCCGAGCTTCAGGTGCAGCTGTGCGATCGTCTGGTTGACGAGGCGGTCGTAGAGCTCGATACGCTCGACCGCGTCACGCTGGCTCCCTTTTGAATCGCGGGCGTCGAAGCGCCAGGGAGCGCGGCGCGTGATGATGCGGAATTCGGCGTTGTAGTCAGCGAAGGCAGCCGCGATGAGGTGAGCGCAGTCGGAGGCAGAGGCAGACATGGGGCCCTTTGGGGGTACCTTCGCTAGTCGAAGTCGGTTGGTAGTCCTCTGTTCAAATGATGCTGATACAGGCGCTCGATCTGGGACTGCGTCGCGCGCCCGGTGGACAGTGGCGGCAGCGAGTTGACCGCAAAGAAGTCCACGCCATCTGTCTCGTTGCTGATCGTCGGCGCGCCACCCGTGAGCTCACACAGAAAAAACAGCTTGTAGATGTGAAGGACGCCGGGCGGGTGGCCGTGGGCCGGGTTGTTCTTGTCGAGCAACGCCGCAAGCTTGATCGCCTTGGCCAGGTAACCGGACTCCTCGCGGATCTCGCGCTCGACCGCAAAGGAGGGCGCATCGCCGATATCAACCCAGCCTCCCGGAAGAGTCCACTTGCCATCGGAACGCTCCCGCACCAACAGCACCTTGTCCTGATCGAAGACTCCGCCGCGAACGTCAACCTTCGGCGTCGCGTAGCCGTCATCTCCAACCCACAGACCTTGCAGCTTCTCCGGCGTGATCGCGAGCTGCGAAGTCAGGATGGTGGTTACGAGATCCTGGAGCTGTTCGTAGCGTTCGCGGTCGAAGGGATCGTGGGTGAAGGTCAGGCCATTCTGGGCAATGGCCTGAACCTTGCGGGCCCACTGCAGGATGCTGGTCGCCGCGTCCATCCGTTACAGATTGCTGATCAGCGCATCGCCGAACGCACTCGTGGACACTTCCTTCGCACCTTCCATCATGCGTGCGAAATCATAGGTCACGACTTTCTGGCCGATGGTGCGATCCATCGCCGTGATGATGGCATCGGCGGCTTCGAGCCAGCCCATGTAGCGCAGCATCATTTCGCCGGACAGGATCACCGAGCCGGGATTGACCTTGTCGAGGTTGGCGTACTTCGGCGCGGTGCCGTGGGTCGCCTCGAATACCGCGTGGCCGGTCAGGTAGTTGATGTTGCCACCGGGGGCAATCCCGATGCCGCCCACCTGGGCCGCCAGCGCGTCGGACAGATAATCGCCATTCAAGTTGAGCGTGGCGATCACGTCGAATTCGTCCGAGCGTGTCAGAACCTGCTGCAGGGCGATGTCAGCGATCGCATCCTTCACGATGACCTTGCCGGCCTTGCGGGCGGCATCCATCTCGGCGTTCGCGTCCTTCTCGCCGCGGGCAGCCTTGGTCCTTTCCCATTGCTCCCAGGTGTAGGTATCGGCCGCAAAATCGCTCTCGGCCAACTGGTAGCCCCAGTTGCGGAAGGCGCCTTCGGTGAACTTCTGGATGTTGCCCTTGTGAACCAGGGTCAGGCTCTTGCGCTTGTTCGCCACCGCATACTCGATCGCTGAGCGGATCAGGCGTTCGGAGCCTTCCTTGGAAACGGGCTTGATGCCGATGCCGGAGGTGTTCGGGAAGCGGATCTTGGCGTACGACTTCGGGAAGTTTTGTTTGAAGAGCTCCATGAATTTCTTGTGCTCTTCGGTGCCGAGCTCGAACTCGATGCCGGCGTAGATGTCCTCCGTGTTCTCGCGGAAGATGACCATGTCCACTTTCTCAGGATGCTTCACCGGGGAAGGCACGCCCTTGAACCAGCGCACGGGACGCAGGCAGACGTACAGATCCAGCATTTGCCTCAGGGCGACATTGAGCGAGCGGATGCCGCCGCCAATCGGCGTGGTGAGTGGGCCCTTGATGGAGACCAGGTACTCGCGGCACGCCGCAACCGTCTCATCGGGAAGCCAGGTGTTCAACTGCTTGTTGGCTTTTTCACCGGCGAGCACTTCCATCCAATGGATCTTGCGCTTGCCGCCGTAGGCCTTCTGCACAGCCGCATCCATGACACGCACGCTGGCGCGCCAGATGTCAGGGCCCGTGCCGTCGCCTTCGATGAAGGGAATGATGGGATTATCCGGAACGACGAGCTTACCGTCCCGAACAGAAATCTTCGCGCCTTGCGCGGGCGGCGTGATCTTCGACGCTGCAGCCGTGGCCATGGACCGTTCTCCTGGAGACTTGTCCGTAAAAATAGGGGCCGGCGCGCAATCGGCACCGGGCCTCGAATGCTAGCACAGAGGTGGGGGGATTCCCGGGCCGGTCTATGAGAGACTTGCCGGATTGTGCCCGCGCGTGGTGCTTTCCGATGCTTCACGTGCCGGTACCAACAGAATTGTCCGGGGGTCTTTGATGGCATCCATCCTGCGCGAGTGTTTCGCTGTGCGGCCGGTTACCGAGGCCGACATAGAGGGCGGGGGCAGGCTGAAACGGGTCCTGACGGTCTGGTCGCTCACTGCGATCGGTCTCGGCGCGACGATCGGAACCGGCGTATTCGTCCTGACCGGGCAGGTGGCTGCGAACCAGGCTGGTCCGGCGGTGACTCTGTCTCTTCTCATAGCCGCCTTCGGCAGCGGCCTCGCGGCGCTCTGCTACGCGGAGCTGGCGGCGTTTCTGCCCGTGCCGGGCAGCGCTTATAGCTACACGTACGCAACCCTTGGGGAAGCGGTGGCTTGGTTCATCGGCTGGAATCTGCTGCTCGAATATGGCATGTCAGCCTCTGCAGTGGCAGTGAGCTGGTCTGCGTACACGGTCAATGTTCTCGAGAGTGCGGGCATCTTCCTGCCAAAGGTGCTTACGAACGCGCCTTTGGCGGCAGTGAATGACCACATCGTCGCGACTGGCGCCATCTTCAACCTGCCAGCCGCACTCATCATCGCGGCAATGAGCACTATTTGTTATATAGGCATGCGCGAGACTGCGGGAGTCAACACAATGATGGTGGCCTTGAAGGTCACCATCATTGTGATCTTCGCCGTTGCAGGCCTCAGCTACATGGACACGGCGAATTGGCACCCCTACATTCCACCGGCCACCGCTCACTTCGGGCACTTCGGCTGGAGCGGTGTGCTGCAGGGTGCCGCGATCATATTTTTCTCCTACGTCGGATTTGATACTGCTTCAACGACCGCGCTGGAGGCTCGCAATCCGCAACGGGATCTGCCTTTGGCCATCATAGCGGCGCTGGTGATTTCGGCAGTGTTGTATGTCGCAACGGCCGCTGTCATGACCGGCATGGTTCCGTTCAGCAAGCTGGGTGTGGATGCGCCTGTTGCGGTGGCGCTCGACGCTCATCCACAACTGGCGTGGCTCGGCGTGTTCGTGAAAATCGGCGCCATTGTCGGTATGACTTCGGTGGTTCTGGGGTCGTTGTTGGGGCAGCCCCGAATCCTGCTCGCGATGGCGGATGATGGACTGCTGCCGCCGGCGATCGCCCGCTGTCATCCACGCTTCAAGACTCCACACGTGGCTACCGTAATCACTGGCGTGATTTTTGGACTGATAGCGGGTGTATTTCCCCTGGACATACTCGCCGATCTTATTTCCATCGGAATCCTGCTTGCGTTTGCTGTCGTCTGTATTGGTGTCCTCATCATGCGCCGGACGCGGCCAGATGTTCCGCGGCCCTTTCGCGTGCCATGGGCCCCGTTTACATGTGTGTTGGGCGCCGTCTACTGCGCCGCCATGACGTATTTTCTGTCGAACGGTACCTGGCTGAGGTTGGTGTTCTGGACCGCCCTGGGCTTCGCGATCTACGCCCTGTACGGCTTCAAGCACAGCCGCTTAAGAAAGAGATGACACATACACTGACTACCACTCCCGCCGCGGACGGATTCTGGATGCCGGCGGAGTTCGAGCCGCATGCGGGCTGCTGGATGCTCTGGCCCGAGCGGGCCGACAACTGGCGCGAGGCAGCGCGGCCGGCGCAGCATGCGTTCGTCGGGGTGGCCACGGCCATATCCGAATTCGAGCCGGTTTCGGTAGGAGTCTCTGCCGCGCAGTATCAGATTGCGCGCGCGCTCCTGCCTGAGCGGGTGCGCGTCATCGAGCTGGCTCATGACGACAGTTGGATGCGCGATGTAGGGCCGACCTTTGTCGTCAACGGGCGCGGTGTTGTCAGAGGTGTCGACTGGCACTTCAACGCCTGGGGTGGTTTGAACGGGGGCCTCTACTTTCCATGGGACCAGGATGACTTGGTGGCGCGCAAGGTTCTCGAGATCGAGGGACGCGAGCGGTACCGGGCGCCCATCATCAATGAGGGAGGCGCCCTGCATGTCGACGGCGAGGGCACCGTGTTGGTCACCGAAGAGTGCCTGCTCAATGCCAACCGCAATCCGAGTATGAGCCGCGATCAGATCGAGGCACAACTGCGGGCCTATCTGGGTGTTACCCAGGTCATCTGGCTGGGCAAAGGTGTCTTCAACGACGAAACCGACGGGCACATCGACAACCTGGCGTGCTTCGCGAGGCCGGGCGAAGTTGTTCTGGGATGGACCGATAACAAGCGGGACGTCCAGCATGCGATTTCACTCGATGCCTGGGAACGTCTGCAGGATGCACGCGACGCTCGCGGGCGGCGCCTCAAGGTCCACAAGCTGCCGATGCCGCGCCCGCTGTCGATCAACGAGAAGGAAGCTGCAGGGGTGATCAGCCGTGAAGGCAGCAAGGCACGCCCGGCTGGCGAGCGGCTGGCCGGCAGCTACGTGAATTTCTATATTGCCAATGGCGGTATCGTGATGCCGCTGCTGGATTCAAAAACGGACAAAATCGCTGCCGCGAAATTGAAACGCCTGTTTCCGCAAGCCAGAGTCGTCGGGGTACCGGCGCGCGAAGTGCTGCTGGGCGGCGGAAATATTCACTGCATCACACAACAGGTGCCGGGCGGCGGTGGTGTGCGGCGCAAACCGTGACACGCGTTGCAGATTGTTAAAATTGTTCACTGTCGGTGATCGCAGCCGTCGTTTTCGACCGACATTGTTATGTGCTTGCGCAGCGCAGTAGGGTGCTTCCCACGTGCGGAGAATTCCGCAGCCGCTTCGAGAGCTCGCGCCGTGCAAGCCCCTTCCACGTTTCGTCACTGTGTCATCGGTATTCTGGCGGCTTTCTCGATCGCATCGACCCATGCGGCTGCGGGAACCAGTGAGAAAAACCCGGTCCGCACGCATCCAGCGGCGGCGGCTGCATCCACTGAGCACCATGTTCTCGTAAAACTGCGACCGAGCGCGGCAGCCGCGGCGCACGTCCAGGCGTTACAGGTAAAGCCGAACCAGGCCGCTGCCGGGAACGGCACGATGCAGGCGCTGGCCGTGCGGTCCAACCTGACATTCAAACAGTCACGCGAGATCACGAACGGCTTGCATCTGTTGCAGGTGCAATCCGCGTCCGGCGAGTCCGCTGAGGCGACGCTCGCGCGGCTGCGCGCAGATCCGGATGTCGAGTCGGCTGACATGGATCAGCGCCGCTTCCCTCACGCGGTACCCAACGATCCCCTGTTCACCGGTCAGTGGTACGAGCAGGCGACGCAGCCCGCTGGCATCGACGCGGTGACGGCCTGGGATACAACAACGGGCCGTAGTGATGTGGTGATTGCCGAGTTAGATACCGGCGTACGGTACGATCATCCCGACCTGTTGGCAGCGAGCGCGAATGGGCGCCTGCTCCCAGGGTACGACTTCGTCACTACTCCAGCCGTAGCCAACGATGGCGATGGTCGGGATGCCGACGCATCCGATCCCGGTGATTGGGTCACCTCGGCCGATGCTGCCACCGCGACGTTCTCGGGTTGCACCGTCGAGAACAGCTCGTGGCATGGAACGCGAGTAGCCGGAATTCTCGGGGCGCTGTCCAACAATGCGACGGGCATCACGGGAATCACCTGGCAACCGAAGATTCTCCCGGTCCGTGTTCTTGGCAAGTGCGGCGGAGTCGATTCGGACATCCTCGATGCCATGCGCTGGGCTGCGGGTCTGCACGTCACGGGCGTTCCTGACAACACTCACCCGGCACAGATCATCAACATGAGCCTGGGAGGCACGGGCGCCTGCACGGCTGCCGAACAGACCGTCATCAACGAAGTGGTTGCTGCGGGCGTCACGGTGGTGATTTCGGCCGGTAACGAAGGTGGGCCGGTGGATTCTCCCGCAAACTGCGTAGGTGTGGCTGGAATCGCGGGCATCCGGCAGGTGGGAACCAAGGTGGGATTCAGCAGTCTCGGGCCCGAGGCTGCCCTGGCTGCACCCGCCGGCAATTGCGTGAATGCCTCGGGCGCGTGCCTGTTCTCGATCGATACATCGATTAACAACGGCACGACCACGCCGACCACGAACGGCTATACGGACCAGTTGAATCCCAATCTCGGGACGAGCTTCTCCTCGCCTATTGTTGCGGGTATCGCAGGGCTGATGACCAGTGTGAACTCGAATCTGAGGCCGGCGCAGCTCATCGCTCGTCTGAAGGAGGGCGCCAAGCCGTTCCCGGTCTCCACTGACACGACCGTTCAGAGCTGTCACGTGCCTGCGAGCAGCGCCGACCTGCAGACGGCGGAATGTAACTGCACCACGAGTACCTGTGGCGCCGGCATGGCCAATGCTCCAGGGGCAATCAAAGCCGCACTACGACCCATCGCAGCCATCGCGGTACCGGCCACAGTTTCAGCAGGTCAGAACGTCTCGCTGGCGGGAACCGGGAGCGCGGCCGCCTGCACCCACACGATCACCACATATGCCTGGTCGAACGTCGGGAACTCCACGAATCCCATTCAAGGAGCCAACACGGCCACCGCAACAGTTGTCGCGCCGGCCACCGGCTCAATCACTGTCCGTTTGACCGTGACGGACGATGCCGGCCGCCAGGACACAGCTGATGTTGTAGTTAGCGCAGCAGCCGCTACCACGACCGCGCCGGCGAATGCGAGTACCGGCAAGTGCCCCGCTGCCGTGCTTCCTGTGGCGGTGACAGTGACACCGGCCACTGCGACAGTGCAGGCTGGAAATGGCATGAAGACGTTTGCCGCGGCCGTCACGAACACTTCGAATACGGCCGTCACATGGAGCGTCAACGGTGTTGCTGGGGGTAATGCCATGATTGGCATGATCTCCACAGCCGGTGTCTACCAGGCGCCGGCGTCTGTACCGACACCTGCGACGGTGACCGTAACAGCGACATCCGCTGCCGACACTACGAAGTCTGCCTCTGCACAGGTCACCATCGCCGCCCCGATCGCCATATCGATTACGCCGACGATGGTCAGTGTGCAAACTGCCATGTCTCAGACATTCACCGCGACGGTCACGGGGTCCTCGAACACAGCTGTGAACTGGAGTGTCAATGGGGTTGCAGGCGGCAATGCGACGGTGGGCATGATTTCGAGCACCGGCATGTATACGGCTCCGATGACAGTTCCCTCACCGGCCGTGGTGACCGTGACCGCCGTTTCTGCGGCGGACTCCACCAAGTCGGCCTCTGCTCAGACTACTGTGGTGAGCACCGCTGCAGCCACAGGTGGTACGACCACTACCAGCGGCAATTCGACCGGCAGTACGGGGAGCATGGGTGGTGGCGGGCCTATGGACCCCCTGACCCTGTTTGCCTGCACGTTGGTTGTGGGGTTCGCGGCTTATCGAAGGGGTGTTGCGTCACGCTGACCCCGGCCTTCCCGAGGTCTGTGATGGGCGACAAGTTCCCTACGTAGACTTGCGGTATTGTCGCAGGATGCGTCTACTTCTTTGTGCCATGGCCTTATCGGCCACAGCGTATGCGAGCGTGATCGGCGGATCGGCCGAGTTGAATCCGGTCCGCACTCATCCGCAGCCGCAAGCCAGCGTCCGCGCGGTCAGTGTCCATCAGATAATCGTGAAGCTGCGCGCCGCAGCCGCCACCACACCCGGATCCGTTCATGTTCAGGCGCTGTCGGCCCATGATCGGATCGCAAACCTCGCGGCCCGGTCGGGCCTGACGATGCGGGATTCACGGCAGATCGTCGATCGAATGCATGTCGTGCAGGTGGAGCCGGCCTCAGCGGGTGATTCCGTCACCGCAACGCTGGAGCGCCTGAGAGCAGATTCGGACGTCGAATATGCGGTGCCCGATGAGCGCCGGTATATCCATGCGGCTCCCAATGATCCGTTGTATGTCACCGGTGGCGGTCAATGGTACGAGCAAGCTGACCCAGCGACTCCGGCTGCCGTCAATGCGCAGGCTGCCTGGGATATCACGCAGGGTGATCCCAATCTGGTCATTGCCGACCTGGATACCGGCGTCCGGTTCGATCATCCGGATCTGCTTGCCTTTGCCAACAGCGGGCGGCTGCTGCCCGGATATGATTTCGTCAGCGATGCGGATCTGGCAAATGACGGCAACGGCCGGGACACGGACCCTTCAGATCCGGGCGATTGGATCACTTCGGCCGATACGAGCAACTCGAAGTTCAAGGACTGCAAAGTAGAGATCAGTTCCTGGCATGGCACCCGCACGGCCGGGATCCTCGGTGCGTTGACCAACAACCTGCGCGGTGTTGCCGGGATGACGTGGCAAGGGAAGATCCTGCCGGTGCGCGTGCTGGGCAAATGCGGTGGGTACGACTCTGACATCATTGCGGGAATGATGTGGGCGGCGGGCATGACGGTGCCGGGCGCGCCTGTTAATTCGAAGCCCGCCAAGATCATCAACATGAGCCTGGGATCCTCGGAAACGTGCCCGCAGAGTTATCAGGACGTCATCACCCAGTTGACTGCCATGGGTGTGCTCGTGGTGGTGTCGGCTGGGAACGAGGGCGGCCCGGTGGACGCACCCGGCAACTGCCCTGGGGCGGCAGCTATCGCGGGTATCCGGCACGCCGGCACCAAGGTGGGTTTCAGCAGCCTGGGCCCGGAAGTCACTGTCAGCGCGCCCGCGGGCAATTGCGTGAATACTACGGGGACGTGCGTCTATTCGCTTCAGACGACGACCAACTCCGGTACCACGGGGCCGGTCGCCAACGACGACGCCTATACCGGCAATCAGCAGATCACCACAGATCAACCGAAAGGGCCCAACCTCGGAACGAGTTTCTCAGCGCCCATAGTGTCGGGCATTGCGGGGCTCATGGTCGCGGCTAACAGTAATCTGAATACGTGCCAATTGCTCTCGCGCCTCAAGGAAGGATCACAGCCGTTTCCGCAGACCTCCGCGACCACCACAACCGCCTGTCATGTCCCTACGAGCTCCTCGGATGTGTCACAGACCCTGGAATGTATCTGCACGCTCGACGGTAAGACTTGTGGTGCGGGCATGGCCAACGCTCTGGGGGCGGTGAAGGCCGCTCTGCGGCCTATTGCGGCAGTGACGTTGCCAACCTCGGTGAGCGCAGGTCAATCAGTGTCGTTGAATGCTCAAAAAAGTGCTGCCGCCAATGGGCATACGATCAGCACCTATCAGTGGACCAATGTCGGTAAGCAAACAGTCTCCATTCAAAACGCCACGGGCGCCACTGCGACGGTTACCGCGCCGTCTTGTGGGTATGCAACGGTTCAGGTCACAGTGACTGATGAGGTCGGGCGGGTAGACGCGGCGAATGTAACCCTGAGTCCAACTTCCGCTACGTCGACGGCGCCGGCGGCGGCAACCGAGAAGTCGTGCACGCTCGCGGCTCCAAAAGTGCTGCTCGCAGTGTGTCCGGGATCGAGCCACGTGGTGGTGGGGAGCGGCACGCAGACATTCACAGCAACGGTCGCCAACACCACCGACGATTCAGTTACATGGCAGGTCAATGAGATTACCGGTGGCGATGCGAATGTTGGAACAATAACGGCTGCTGGGGTATACACGGCACCCGCCACGGTGCCGTCGGTCTCAGTTGTGAAGATCACGGCAATATCGAATGTAGATAACACGGTCCTCAGCACCTCGACCGTGGCTATCACCACGTCATCGTCAGGCTTCGGTGGCGGCGGCGCGATGGATCCGTTTACGTTGCTCGGCGAGGCGTTGGCGTTGGGCGCAGCTGTGAGATCGAGGCGCTACGCCAGGCGCTGCGCGGCATCCAACCAGGATTTCTGCGCCCGGCGATAGTGGGCAGGGGCGATTCGGGCCTGCTCCAATAGCTCGCGCGCAACCTTCTGCGCTTCCTCGGTCCGGCCCTGCGAATTCAAAAGCTGCGCGTACCTGACGGCCGCTTCCGCTCCAGGGTAGGAAGTCGCGAGGACCCGATACTCCTCTATCGCTTTTTGAAGGTTGCCTTCAGTTTCCAGGGCGCGCGCGTAGAGGAGGTGTCCCTCAGGCGATTTGAAGTCAGGGTTCAATCGGATCAGATCGTCCAGGGTCGCTCGCGCCGCAGTGGCGTCGCCCTTGCCGAACTGCGCCCTTGCAACGCCAAGCATGAGATTGGGGTCGTGCTCGTAGAGGCCGGTGAGCGCTCCCCTGAATTGCGCAATCGCATCGTCATGTCTTCCCTGCCGTGACAGTTCCTCGGCGTAGCGCTGGCGCGCCGCCACGTTGCCGGTCACCCGTGCCTCGTTCTCGTAGCGGCGCAGGTCGGCAGTCGGATCCATCGCTTTCTTGAAGCCGCGAGCGGTTCGCTGGGCAGTCCGGCTGCGAAATACGTCGGGAAGCAGTTCGACGACGATGTAGGCGATGGCCCCGGGCAGGGACAATAGTGCGAGCACCCAGATCCAGATCTGGTTTCGGCCCGTTTTGATGACGTGGATGATCAGAATGACCTGGATGAGGATGGAGAGAATCAAATAGAGCATCGAGATCTCGGAGCGAGTCGGGGCGAGTCGGTCAGTTTACCCCGGAAGCGGGCGCCTTAGCGCCCTTGGGCAGAGCGAAGGCTACGACGTAGTCCCCGCGAGGGGTGCCCAGGCCGCCGTGGCCACCCGCGGCGATCACCACGTATTGCCTGTGATCGCGGCCGGCACGGTACGTCATCGGTGTCGCCTGGCCGCCTGCGGGCAGGTGGTATTTCCACAGTTCACGGCCCGTTTCCAGGTCGAATGCGCGGAAGTAGTTGTCCATGGCGGCTCCCACGAAGATGAGGTCGCCCGCGGTTGCGATGGGCCCGCCCATATGGGGGGTGCCGAAGTTGCGTGTTGGTGCGAACCAGGGGCCGATACCTTCCGTGGATCCGAGTGGTACTTGCCACACGATCCGGTTGCGCCGCAGATCGACGCTGACCAGCGTGCCCCAGGGGGGAGCGGTGCAGGGGAGTCCCCAGGGGGACAGTAATGGCTCACGCCGCATGCCGTAGGGGGTTCCTGCCTGGCGTGCAAATTCGGAGTGCGGGAAGTCGTCCGACTTCGCCTGGCTCTCCAGGGTTTGTGCGCTCATGAGCGTGACCACCATGGGCATGTGGTTGACTGCGGCGAAGATCCGTTGCCGCGATTGATCGACCGCGATACCGCCCCAGTTGACGCCGCCGATATAACTCGGGGACAGGATCGTCCCGCGCGTATCCGGTGGCGTGAAGATGCCCTCGTTGCGATGCGAGGCGATGAGGTCGCGGCATTTCCCGCGGTCCCAGAAGGTAACTCCCCACGCGTCCGCCGGCTCGAGCTTGCGTTGTGACACGAGCGAGGGAATGGAGGAAAACGGTTGAGTCTTGGATGCCTCCTCGCCTGGGACCGTACTGCGGGGCACCGGTTTCTCCGTGATCGGAAAGAGCGGCTGTCCCTTGGTGCGATCGAAGACATACAACATGCCGGTCTTGGTGGCTTGAATCACGGCCGGGACGGGGATGCCCTGCACCTCGATATCAACCAGGGCAGGTTGCGCCGCGAGATCGAAATCCCACAGATCATGATGTATGAGCTGCTGGTGCCACGCGAGCTTGCCGGTGGTCGCGTCCAGCGCCAGCAGGGAGTTGGCAAAGCGATTGCTGCCGAGGCGCTTGCCACCGAAGAAATCGGGACTGGCGGAGCCCGTTGGGACGAGGACATAGCCGTGCTCCTCGTCGACGGACATCACGCCCCAGGAGTTGGCCGCACCTGTCGTTGCTGCCTGGGCGGGATTCCACTCTGCAGCCGCGGGGTGCGTGGGGCTGTCGGGTATCGGGTCAAACGACCACCGCTGCGCGCCAGTTCTGGCGTCGAAGGCACGGATCACTCCACGCTCGACGTCGGTTGCTCGGTTATCTCCGACCGATGATCCGACGACGATCGTGTCGCCCAGGACGGCAGGTGGCGAAGTGACTTCGTAGTCGCCACGGTCGCGAATTCGCACGTTGCTGGTGAGATCGACCTGCCCGCCGGTCCCGAACTCCGGGCAGGGCTGGCCCGAGGCCGCGTCCAATGCGATCAAGCGGGCGTCCAGAGTTCCAACGAAAACACGGTTCGCGCAGTTGCTGCGATCCTGGCGTTTGGGGTCGGTGTCTTCCCAAATGCTGACGCCGCGAGCGGCTACATCTGAATATTGCCGCTTGCGGTCAATCTTCGGATCGTATCGCCACTTCTGGGCGCCCGTTTCCGGATCGAGCGCAATGACGATGTTCGTCGCGGTCTCGAGGTATAGGAGTCCGAACGCAAGCACGGGCGTCGCCTCGAAGGTGAGCTTCGAGCTACGTGCAAATCCTTCGCCGAGCTCACCCGTGCGATAGGTCCACGCGACGGTCAGATTCTCTACGTTGTCGCGCTTGATCTGATCGAGGCTGGAATAGTGCTGCCCGAATGCGTCGCCGCCGTAAAAACCCCAATCGCTGGCGTCCGGTGACTGGGCGTGCGCGACCCCAGGCAATAGAGCGCCCGATACAATCAGCGACGCAGCGGCCAGTGTACTGACCAGTGCGGTAACAGAAGCGTAACTGCGTCGTGTGAGTTTATGGAGCGACATGCTGTATTCTTGGCTCCGTGATTTCACCACGGGCGGTCAGGCCCCGTCTAAGGGTCCTCGGTTATATTTTCGCAGGTCTGTGGCTCGCGTGTTGGAGCATTGCCAACGCCCAGAGCGCGGCAGACCCCACTGCGCCCCCCCCACACCGTCCGCGCATCGGCCTGGTGCTGTCCGGCGGCGGTGCCCGAGGTGCAGCGCACGTAGGTGTGCTCAAGGTTCTTGAGCAGTTGCACATTCCCATTGACGCGATCGCCGGTACGAGCATGGGTGCGGTGGTCGGAGGGCTGTACGCGAGCGGCTTCAGTCCACACGAGATCGAGTCGATCGTGACCTCGCTCAACTGGCAGGATGCTTTCCGGGACAGGCCGCCGCGGGAAGATCTTACTTTCCGGCGCAAGCTCGAGGACCAGAATTTCCTGGTGAAGTTCCCCCTGGGCGTGCGGGGCAGCCACATCCAATTGCCCAAGGGGTTGATACAGGGACAGAAGCTCAACCAGACCTTGAGGCGATTGACTCTGCCGGTGGCGAAAGTCACCAACTTCGATGAGCTGCCCACGCCTTTTCGGGCGGTGGCGACCGATCTCGAGACCGGCGATGTCGTCATCATGAGCTCCGGCGACCTGACGAGCGCGATGCGTGCCAGCATGTCGGCCCCGGGCGTATTCTCACCGGTCGAACGCGACGGTCGCCTGCTGGTTGACGGCGGAATCGCGGAGAATCTGCCGATCGACGTGGCGCGTGAGATGGGTGTCGACATTCTCATCGTGGTGGATGTCGGTACGCCACTGCTCAAGCGTGACAAACTCTCGAGCGCGCCGGTCATTTCCAACCAGATGCTGGCGATCCTCATCCAGCACAACACGCGCACGCAGCTGCAGAAGATGGCTCCTGATGACGTGCTGATCCAGCCGGGGCTGGGTGATACCTCGGCTTTCGATTTCGGGATTGTCAAGCGCGTGATCGCAACGGGCGAGGTTGCCGGGCATGCGGCCGAAGCGCGGCTCGCGGCGCTGTCGGCGAGCCCGCAGGAGTACGAGAGTTACGTAGCCGCACGTGACCAGGCCCGGCAATCGCCGCCGCGCATCGATTTCGTGAAGATCGACGAGGGCTCCGGGCGGTATTCCAACAGGTTGGACAAGGTTTTCAAGGATGTAATCGGCAAGCCCCTGGATCCGGATGCGGTGGCGCGCCATGTGACGACCGTCTACGGGCAGGGAAACCTGGAAGCGCTCGATTACCGGGTGGTGGAGGACGACGACCGCTACGGTCTGCTGTTGGCGGCACGGCGCAACTCCTGGGGCCCGAACTATGTGCGCTTCGGCATGAGCCTGCAGGACGACTTCCAGGGAAATTCCAGTTACAACGCGGCCACGCGTTTCGTGTTGTCGGAGATCACGCAGCCGGGCGGCGAGTGGGTGTGGGATCTGCAGGTGGGCGAGACGTCGTTGATCTCCACCGAGGTGTTCCTGCCGATATCCGACACGTCGAGCTTCTTCATCGTGCCGCATGCCGATGCGAGGGCAGCTAATGTCGACGCCCTGGAAGGACAGTCACGGCTGGCCGAATACCGCGTACGCAGCTTCAACTACGGCCTGGACTTCGGGTACGAGTTCGGTAATTGGGGGGAGATCCGTACGGGCGTGGAGCGGCAGTCGGGACATGAAGACGTGCGCGTGGGTAGTCCAACCCTGCCGTCCGATTCATTCGACACGCGATCGTATTTCGCGCGTTTCTCTTTCGATCGTCTCGACGATGTCAACTTTCCGCGCCGGGGTCAGCAGGCGACGATCGAATGGCGCGGCGAGCGGACCAGCACCCAGCGCCAGACCACCCTGGGCACCGAGCCCCGATCGCAACAAAGTTACGAGCGGCTCTCGTTCAGCTATCTGGCTGCGGGTTCGCTCGGCCGCTACACGGCGGTGTTCTCGACTGCCGCCGGAACGACCTTCGACGCTCCGCCGGGGCTCCTGCTGGCCGGTGAGGTCACGGGCCCCGGAGGTACGCAGGTCACGACCCCGACCTCTCTGCGCCTGCTGTTTCCACTGGGCGGCTTTTTGAATCTGTCGGGACTGAAGGCCAACTCGATTGCAGGTCCGCATTTCGCCGTCGCGCGGACGCTGTTCTACAAGCAGATTGGCCGTGGCGGACCGGGGTACCTGGACGTCCCGACCTACCTTGGCGTCTCGTTTGAGACGGGGAATGTGTGGGACCGCCGGGGGGAGATGTCCTTCGGAAGCTTGCGGCACGATGCCAGCTTATTTCTTGGGCTCGATACGCTGCTGGGGCCGGTGTACGTGGCTTCCGGGTTTGATGACAAGGGGCAGCATGCGTTTTATCTGTTCCTTGGGCGGACGTTTTAGCGGGCTGGCGCGGCGGGGTGGCGACGTGATCGGGCCGGGGCTCAGGGCGATCCAGCCGTGCCACGCTGGTGGGCACCGACCCGGTGTCCAGCCTTGCGACTACCCACCGCGTCCCCTTAAGCTTTCGCACTATGGGAATCAGTCAGCCGCAAAACCTCCGTACCCCGCCGATCGAGAAGCTCCGGCCTTATGGCGTCCGCGTGAGCCTTCCGGTGGGCGACCCGTTCCGCAAGCTGCTTGGGCCTGAGTGGCACCGGCTGCATTGGTATCCCACCTCGGCCGAGCGCGACGCCGCCTTGGTGGAAATGGGCCGCCGCCATCAATATTCCCGCGCCGGCGATAAGCCCTCGCTGGTGTTTGAGAAGGTCGAGAACCTGGCACAGAGCCGGGGCTTGTAGCCCTGACTGGGGGCTGGCAGCCCGAGCTTCAGCTTTGTGAGGAGTCCCCTGCGGCCCCTCCGGCGAGCCGCGCTGCGAGCAGGCCGGCGAGAGCCCCTCCGCGCAGTTGGTGATTCTCGCCGGTGATTCAGGCGGCAGCGCGCCTGTTCAAGATGGGACCACCTTTCGCGCTTGTCTGCCCAGCAGAAGCTTGTTTCTTTGCAGGATCCGAACACTCTCGTGAAGCGTCGCCGAGCCTGGCGCCAGCGCCAAACCCGCCTCCAAGTCATGCATTGCGAGGTCGAATAGGCCTTTCTCCACGTAGATCGACGCGCGATTGTTATAGGTACGCCAATTTGACGTATCGAGTTCCAGCGCCGCGTTGCATTGAGTGAGCGCTTCCGCCCACTGCTTGAGTAGCACGTAACCGGCGCAAGCATTGGAATGCCCGGCAGCGATCTCGCGCGCGGTAACTGTGACCTTCAGCCCCTCCAGCGTGAGCCGAATGCCTTCTTCAATGCGTCCGGCCTCAAGGGCAGCGGCGCCGGCTGTCAACAGGGAGTTTGTCTGGCTGACGACCGTCCTGCTACCCACTTGATCCGCCGAACGAGCAGGGAGGCAAGGCCACGCAGCGGCGACCAGGAGCGCCAGCGCAAAGAGACCCTCGCGAAGCGGACTGCTCATTTTTCACTGGCCTGGAAATCGCCCAGTGAGCCTGCGGCGCTTTCAGCGCTGTGCCTTTCCTTTGCCTATGGCCGCGGATACGGCATGACGAATCCGTTATAGCCATCCAGAGAACCACATGCAAAGACGCCTTGGCCGGCGACAACTTGAGTTGTGCCACCACGGCCCCCACACTTTCTGGCCAAAGTATCGACAGGAGTGCCGCCCATGGCTCTGTTCCGCAAGAAAGCTGTCATGCCGACCAAAGAAGAGGCCCCTCCGGGCCGCAGCACCCCCCTCAGGGTCCCGGACAAGCACTTCGTCAATGACCATCGCCTCACCCCGCCGTTCCCCGCCGGCCTGCGCGAAGCCGTCTTCGGAATGGGCTGCTTCTGGGGCGCCGAGCGGCTGTTCTGGGAAACCCCCGGCGTCTACTCCACGGCCGTGGGCTACGCGGGCGGGTACACCCCCAACGCCACCTACGAAGAAGTCTGCACCGGTTCCACCGGGCACACCGAAGTCGTGAAGGTCATCTATGACCCCGAGAAGATCGATTACGAAGACCTGTTGAAAGTGTTCTGGGAATCACACGACCCCACCCAGGGGATGCGCCAGGGTAATGATGTTGGTACGCAGTACCGTTCGGCAATCTACGTGTTGGATGCGGAGCAGAAGCAGGAAGCCGAGGAGTCGAAGCGCAAGTACCAGGCGCGCCTTACGGCGGCCGGTAAGGGCGAGATCACGACGGAGGTACTCGATGCGCCGACGTTCTTTTACGCTGAGGATTATCACCAGCAGTATCTGGCGAAGAATCCGGACGGATATTGCGGCATCGGAGGCTGTGGAGTGAAGTACTCACACGCGGTCTAGCGTGGGGTCCCATCCGTGCTGACGCGCGTCCGGTAGACGGTCCAGTCGAGACGTCTACCGGAAATCTACCGATGAAGATCGAGGCAAGTTACCGTCAAATTGGGCATTTCGACCCGAAAGTGCCCTATCTGCCGTTGCACCTCCGGTGGTATAGTAACGCTTGACAGTACTAACGCATGGCGTTACTATGGATTCCGCGTGATCAAGTCTTTCAGAGACAAAGAGACTGCAAAGATCTGGAAGCGTGAGTATTCGAAGAAGCTTCCGAACGACATCCAGGAGCGGGCACTGATGAAGCTGCAGCAATTGCATGCTGCGGAGGACCTGAAGGATCTTTTGATTCCAGTCTCGAATCAGCTCGAAGCCCTCAAGGGTGACCGTAAGGGCGAGCACAGCATCCGTGTAAACAAGCAGTGGCGTATCTGCTTCAAGTGGAATGCGGGACATGCGTCGGATGTTGAGATCACGGACTATCACTGAGTAGGAGGAAGGCTATGGCGGCAAAGAAGCTCAAACTGGCCCATCCGGGCAAAATTCTGAGGGAGGAGTTTTTGGGGCCCGTGGGTCTGTCAGCATATGCGCTTGCGAAGGCGCTCGATGTGCCGCTACCACGCGTAAATGACATCGTGCGGGAGAAGCGTGCGATTTCACCTGAGATGGCGGTGCTGCTATCTGCGTACTTCGGTACGTCGGACGGGTACTGGATGAACCTACAAGCGCACTACGATCTTGAGATTGCGAAGGATCGCGTCGCCAAGCAGGCT
>Ga0307511_10002752_pt1 | contig 18285 bp, 20 predicted proteins | sample 13_EM_MG_FD_200266 | JGI IMG/M metagenome (GOLD analysis project Ga0307511, IMG submission 200266) | Populus trichocarpa ectomycorrhiza microbial communities from riparian zone in the Pacific Northwest, United States - 13_EM | ecosystem: Host-associated > Plants > Roots > Unclassified | place... | reverse complement strand
GACCATATAGATTTCCCAAGCGGGAATAGAATTAACAAGTGTAATCTCTCTGTATTGAAGGTATCTAAGGCTTGTCTGAACTCTGTCTGAAGTGATCTGATCTGAGAATCCTCCTCCAGAAGGGCGGAACAGCTCAGTACTTATACTAGCCGCCAAGCCTTCTGGAGTCTGAAAAACCTGTTTTCTGGCCTTTCCAGAAAACCTGCTTTCTGGCTGTTCCAGAAAGCACTACTCCATGACCATAAATACAGGTGTGGGAGGTCAGGCCTCCAGTACTCAGAAATACCGGTGTGGATGCATACTGCATCATGATAAAAGAAAAGTACATAAGGACAGGATACACTCAAAGTAATAGTACGTAAGGTACTATGCTCGAGCTATCTAGTAAACATGATAGGTGCTAGGAAATGCATACTAAGACAAATATAAGAAACGGTCTTCCGTTACAAAGATAGTCTAGTACTTCGTTTTCTATGGAGAGTGCAGCAGATATGACTTGCCCCGTGGCAAGCCCTGCTTTCCTCCATTCCTGGAGAGCAAAGCGTACTATTCCTTCGAGTTGGATAGTAATAGGCTTTTGTCGTACTGGGATTAAAGCATTCAGAGCTGTAAGCGCTGGCTTGCCTAGGATCATGTCCCCGCCTGCGAGATGCCCTACATAGAATGTTCTTGTTTCTATATATCCTCCGTAGTCTATTAAGACATCACATGCTTTTTCTATCACACCCTTCGATCCTTTGATCGCGATGTTAATTCAGTTGTTGGCAATAGCATATGAGGGTAAGCCGTATAGATGCACGAATTATGTATTCACGAGATCTCCACCGGTGGCCTATAAATCCACAAGGGCTAATGCAGGGTGGCCGTTAACCTTGACCTGAACCTGCCTGTAGTCTAATTCTTCGGTAGACTGGAGTTTTGCTTTGGTTTTGCCCTTGTAGTTATTCTTGGCAATAATTGGTTTGTTGGTGTATTGCAGGTATAAGACTTGCGTGGTGCTGCATATGGGTTGTTTGGATATTCGCTTCTTGCATTCCTTGAAGGTGTTACCAAGTACACGGAAATATAGACATCTCCAATCCTTGATCTATTTCATCTTGTCTTGTAATGTTAACGCCTTATTAACCACTTCCCAGTCAGGATCCTTCATACTTGTGGTTTTCGTAGCAGGGGTCCTTTCAGGATTAGAACTTGTTTTCTTGCTGTCTGTCTTCAGATCCCTGTGATGTTTGCAATTAGGGTTCAGAGCTGATTGGGTAGTTGGCTGGACTGCAGGTTTAGGTGATGCTGAGATACGCCCATATTTTCGTGCCACTTCATATGATTCCACCTTCTTCACCAGGTCATTGAACGTCCAAGAATCAAGTATTTGGGGGACTAGAGTGGTTTTCATGTAGGCAAGTAGATGGTTCAGGAATTTCCTGCCTTTGACTTCTTTCGAGATGCATCGATTTCCATCCTTCTCGATAAGGTTAATTTGAAGCTCTTTCAACTAATTGGCAAAGGTTTTAATACCTGTTTGTCGTTCATTCTTGTTGCGTGAGGAGGCTTCCCATTCTTTCCATAGGAGGTCCTTGCTAGTGCAGGGAATAAGGAATTCCCATAGCACTAGCATGAAGCTGAAAAAGGACTCTTTATCATTTTCTTTGATGAGGTGGTGGTTATAAATAGTGAGTGCGTTTGAATCCTAGAAAGTCCAATCCTTCCTTTTATTCCAATCTTATACCTTTCATACTTAAATATCTCCGTATCCCATTGACCCAAGTGTCAAGATACTGTAAGTCTTGCCATTTCTTATCCCTGGTTTTGAAATTTTCTGTACCATCAATCTTGATACCCTTCATTTGTTTGGACATTTTTGATGAAGTTTCAGGTGTCACAATTTCTGTCGTCATTTCCAATTGTTATTATTGTAATGTCTTATCACGATCTGTCCTGTTCTTGATTTACTTGACCTTCTTTAGTTTACCTATGCTTCTTTGACTATGGATTGATGATCTGCTACCAGAGCTATGATTACTAGAGCTACTATCGTACCCATTATCATCTACTCCACCTACTGTTGTGGCCTGTCCTAAGGGAGAGGTTAGGTCCTCATCGTCTTCTCCAATGTTTGGGTTGCCAGTATCTGAAGTATGTTCCATGACGTCAACCTCTGGCATGATGCCACTTTGAGCTCCTGTGCTGACTTCTGGTGTGGAACATTATCTGGTTGGCGTCTCAGGTGGGTCCCTTCTGTCTCGTCCTTTAGGCCCTTTGGCTATAGGTGGGTCCTCAAATTGCCTTAGTACCACAGGTAGAAGGAGGTGCGGACCACATAGCATAAAGAACATAATATCATCCCATTCCTTCAGAACCTTATAAGGTTCTGTAAGTTGTGGAATCTTGGGGTGTTTGAGGCACTCCATAAGTACCATGGTAAGCTCCAAGTCATTACCCTCAAATGGAATAGTTATATTCAAAAGATAGTGTTTGGTTATTGCTTCAAGAAGCAGTTGGATGTCCTTTGGATGAAAGTAGTGAATGTATCCAAGCGTTTGTGTAAAGGCGAGAATGTCATGTATTTGTGCTTGTATTTTCTTCCAATTTGCGTCTGTCATAAGAGGTGGCTCAAATACCCATTGTTGTGAGAGGAGAGGCTTCTTCAGGTTTCAGGACATCGATGGTATAGATGGTGAGTAGAGGTGGTTTGACTGATTCCTCGAATCTTTCTGGTTCAGGAGTGTCTCTTTTTTTTAGTGGTGTATTGAAGATTAATATCTTAATATATTAGCGAATTCTAGCTAATCTTCTAGACATGTTATAGGTATATGGCTTGTCCATCTTGGAGGCCATAATGTCGGTTACTCTCTCAGATATTACGAGTTATTTTTCCCCCTTGTACATGTATTGTTAGGACAAGTACATCGCTCCGGACGTGAGTGATTTCCAATCGACTTCGGATAACTTTGGCTCAGGTACCTGTACGATATGTAGGCAGGATAGTGGGAATGAGGAGAGTATGGATTCTGGTTCAACATTTTCTTCCGCTTCTATGATATTAGGTACTTCTGAGGCACTGGTTATACTGATGACGCGAAAGATGCCCTTCCCGATAAAAGGTTTTGGAAATAGTAAGGGTGGCGGCAAGAAGACTATGAGGTGGTCTCCTTATAAAGAAGAATTGGATAGCTCAAACTCCTCGAGTTTTGAGCTGATGCCAACTGAGAGTAGTTCTGTTGAGAAGGAGAGTAGATGTGCCTCCCCTGTGGGGAATCTAGTGTTAGGTGGGACAGGAAGTAGCTATATAGTTCCTGCTGTACTTTCATATGTCTCTTCTAACAGTGAGAAGAATGAGAGTGAGCCTTGGGATAGTGATGGGTATTTGTATACTGCGATTATTTCTAGGACGTATTGTGCCGTGATGTTTTATGCTCTCTGGTATAAGAAGATAAATAGGGATTGTAGTTGCCAGGAATACAAGAGGTGGTATTGATATTGGTGGGTTTGGGTAATGGAAGGATGGTGGAATTGTTTAATAATATATACTACTGCCCGTTAGAGATCTGCCTTGTCTTGTATAAGGTCTTCTATTGACTGCAGTTTGAGAACATCTCTATCTCGGTGGTGGATTCTTGTTGCTAGCTTTCGTTGAATGTAGTGTGTTTTTGTTGTATATATTGATGTCTAATAAAGGTGATATCTGAACAGGTATTATAAAGATACCAATGGGTGATTAGTCCGTGGTGGTTGTTTTAATAGTTAGATTATTTTGTGTTTTAAAAAAAATGTGATAGGTAATGCTAATAGTAGCACCACGGCCCGTTTAACAGAGTCTATACTATCAATGGAGTGATAGTGTATGTTTGTTAATGGTCACCCAAAGTAGAGGACTTAGAGGGTCTTCAAAAGCATACAGATTTTCCAAGTGGGAAGAATTTTAACAGTTGTAATCTCTCTGTATTGAAGCTATCTAAGGCTTGTCAGAACTCTGTCTGAAGTGATCTAATCTGAGAATCCTCCTTTAGAAGAGCGCAATGCCTCAGTACTTATAGTAGCCGCCAAGCCTTCTGAAGTCTGAAAAACCTGTTTTCCGGCCTTTCCAGAAAACCTGCTTTCTGGCTGTTCTAGAAAGAACTCCTCCCTGACCATAAATACAGCTGTGAGTGGTCAGGCCTCCAGTACTTAGAAATACAGGTGTAGATGGATAATGCATTATGATAAAGGAAATGTACATAAGGACTGGATATGCTCAAGGCAATAGTTCATAAGGTACTATGCCTGAGCTACCTGGTATGCATGATAGGTGCTAGGAAATGCGTACTAAGACAATTATAAGAAACCGTCTTCCGTTATATAATGAAACTCATTTGAATGAAAAATAAATGTGTAGTGTCGGAATAAGTAATACATATCATGGTGGTAAATCCAGCAAAGTGGGCTGTGGGGGGTAGGTACCCAATACAGGCCAAAGTTTAGGAAGCTCCTGAAGAACGTGAAGCACAAGCAATTGTATATGCACCAGGAGGCCGATATTTATTTGCTGATGAGCTATAAGCTAGAAGGGATTTATATGGTTGGAAAGCTGTCAGGAGTGAAGTGAAGGAAGTGGCTTACAAGTCTGAATGAAGCTAATTCTCTAGTTGAAGACTGGAACACCCACATATAGAGATGGGACCCTCTCAACAAAGAGGAAATAAAAAGCAAGGATATGGAGCAGTGGATGCTGGAAAGGGGATATGAGATAAAAAGGAAATACTATAGACCATCCTACGAAATAACTGTCCAACCTGTGAAAGGACGGTCAATAGACAAATACACCAAAGCTGAATTGACCTCTTCATTAGTCAAGGACCCAAAAATTGGAACAAAGTGAAACGAAATAAGTTCCTCTCAGACTACTAGGCTATTGCCGCAGGAATTGACTGAAGTGGGAAATTAGGGGAAGTTGTCAGGGAAAAGATTAATTGGGATATTCTGGGGGGAGAATTACTTATAGTACAGTAAGACTAGAAAAAACTGAGACTTTCACTAGTACGATGAATTCGAAGATAAAACCCTATGTGAAAAACTAAAGCTACTTTGATAGGTCTATTGCACTACTATGAGGATTACAAAAAGATCGAAAAAATAGTGGAATAAAGAACTATTGGAGCAGCTGAAGATCATAAGAAATATGAATAGAGGAAAAGGAGAAGACCGAAGGTTGGATCAGGTAGCAAGAGTAAAGAAATAGCAGTTGAAAAGGACAAGATGAGGATGATGATTAGGGGAAAGAAAAAGTATTGGCAAGAGTTCTGTGAGGAAAATAGGAAGAAAGTTCTATAGGAAATTAACAAGTGGGTAAAGGACTTATGGCACTTCAGAGCTACAATGGGAGACCTCACCAACATGATAAATAAACTCCTCAAAATAGACAATAATAAGAAAAATGGCCTAATTCAAGACCACTTTGTGCAGAAAGAAGATGGTAGGAAAATAGAAGTGAAGAAGAAGGAAGAAACAGAAAGATATCCAGAGTTGAGGGACATAACTCAGGAGGATATGGAGTAGTTAGTAAGTAAAGCCCTAGCTAGAATATCAAATAAATCAGCAGCAGGACCAGATAGTATCGGGTATAAACTGCTAAAAAGAGTACTCAACTTCGAACTAAGCAAAGCACTTATCTAAAAGGTGGCAAAGAACCTGATTAATGGGAGGATACCAAAGGAATAGCAGAAATCCAAGGTCGTCATAATCCTCAAACTAAGAGAACACTATAGTAAAACAAAAAGCTAGTGACCTATTAACTTAAACAACTGCATCGGCAAATTAGTGGAAAAAGTAGTAAAGCACAGACTCCAAGAGTCAAGTGTCCGATACAGATACCAATTCGAATTAGTCAAAGCCAAGTTTACCAAAGAAGCTGCCCTAAGAGTAGTTACAAGTGCAAATAGATATTAAGTAGTAGAGGGTGTAGTAGGATGGAATTTTTGGGAAGTGGGAGGGGTGTTTCGGAATGTTAGGGAGGAAGATGTAATTACAGAATTGGAAAAGCTGGAGGAAGGGAAGAAATAGATCTCATGTATCAAAAAATTCTTCTGAGCAAGAGAATTTGAGTTGAAGTGGGACAGAAAAGTAAGGAGAAAAGGGAAAACAAATATCAGAATACTACAAGGATCATCCTTATTACTTGTGATCTTCCTTATCTAGGTGGCCCAAATTATTATAAAATTAGAAAAGGTGTTAAACAAGTAATGGCCAGCCTTAGTACTAGAACTACCATTGTACATCGACGACTTACATTGAGAAGTCTCTATATGGGAAAGGCACATGGCCAAAGATGTCAACATGGACTAGCTGTTAGTAAATATAGACAAGATTGTAAACAGGATAGTAGTGGAGAATCACCTACTTCTCGAAGATTCAAAGTACGAGAAGCTAGTTCTGAGATAGAAGAGAACAAGAAAGAATGCAAAGATGAAATAGGTGAAATGGTTAGAAAAATTCATGGATGAGAGTTTGACATTCAAGGAACATTGGTAAGTCCAAATCAAGAAAGTGTAACCCATTCTTAAATATTTCCAAGGGTTAAAAAATTCCCAGTGTGGGATTAGTACTACCAGTTGGAAGCAGATCTATATTGGGATGATTCGAGCAATAGCCTGGTAGTAGTAACAGTTAGGGTGGAGAGGATAGAAGGATTACGAAAAGAAATTCGAACCCCCGCAGTATCAAGCTCTAAAGAAATGTGACAATGTAAGACATGGTTCTAAGATCGAGTTAGTTAGCCACATTGTAGGGGTGGGGTCTCCGATAATGGCACTAGATGTGATACAGGCTAGACTTATGAGAAAGATCATGCGAGACACTACCATAATCAAAGATTTAATGTTTGGGGAAGGAAAGATAAGGTGCTAAAACGATAAAAGAGAAAGAAATATCGAAGAAGGAAAAGAGTGGGATAATTTCAGTCAAGAGTATACTGTCAGTCTAGATATATTCAACTCTATCCTAACAGCAATCCAAAGCAAGGCAAGAATACTGGAAGAGAAAGGACATGAAAAGATGAGCTATTGAGGAAGAGTCTAGAAGGTAGCGGCACTAGAAGTTAAACTCCAAGCAGATGCAGGCTCCAAGGTAGAGGTGTGGATGGAGGTTATCAACTAAGCAAGAGAGCACTAATGCTACAAGAATATACATTGACAGTAGCATGAATGAGGATGGAAAAGTGGGAGCAGGTTGGTACTTGGAGGGAGGAAAAATGTAAGGACCAGTGATACTAGGCAAGCTAGCAACAGTGTAGGATGGAGAAGGGTGTGGAGTAAAGTGAGTACTGGATGACACACCAAATAAAACCAACGTATTAATCCTATTGGACTTACAGGTAGCAATTGCAGCAGTTAAGAATGCAGGACATACAGGAAAAGCAAGGACTCGAGACCTCAAGTCAGTACTGATGGATATCAAAGAGCAGCAAGCTAGGTTGGGACCAAAGCCAGTAAAATTCGGATGGGTTAAGGCTCATAATAAATTATACAGCAATGTAGAAGTAGATCGACTGGCTAAAGAGGCCACACACCTATATCTGGAAGACCCCCAAATTATAGAGGGGGGTTTGAAGCAGGCGTGGAAAAGGAAGAGAGAAGAAGAGCGAAGGGTGAAGGGAGCAGGGATAGGTAGGGCAGTGAAGTGGAACAGGATGGCGAGGGTCGCATATGTTCAATATCGCACTGGTAAAGGCAACCTACAAGCCTGGCGCCATAAGATCGGAAAAGCAGATAACCCTGAATGCCGAAAGTGCGGAAGATATGCGGAGACAGGCAAGCACGTAGCCTTGGTCTGTACGCATGGAGAAGACAAAGGACGAAGGTGGGGGACATGGGAAGATATGGATGATAGCGCGAGGTGGGCTAGAAAGGAGAGTGATAGAGAGGGATTTTACATGGTCGATTTGGTGGAGACGTTTTTCTCTAAAATTGATCTGCGCTGATTTCCTGTCGATGTTTATGGTTTACTTGTTTATTTTTTTTTTAGGGGAGGGCTGGTAGGGGCGTGGAGGCGGAAGAGTCATATATGTACGGGGAAGGGCAGGAAGGGGCGTAGTGGAGGAGGCATACTTATATCGGGGACGGACCGGCAGTGGGTGTGGCGGCGGAGGGGGGTATTTCTTTAGACATTTCCTGGGTTCGGGAGGCAGGATGTTTATGTAGCCCGTTTTCCCGTGGGTGTACCGAACCTTCAAAGGGGAGGGAACGGGGGCGCCGCATAGCCTTAGGCTGATTAGGCGTATAGACTCCAAAAAAAAAAAAAAAAAACCTACAAGCCTGGTGCCACAAGACCGGAAAAGTAGAAAACCCAGAATACCGGAAGTGCAAGGGATATGCGGAGACAGGCAAGCATGTAGCCTTGGTCTGTACGCATGGAGAGGATAACGGAAGGAGGTGGAGTACATGGGAGGACATGGACGATAGAGCGAGGTGGGCTAGGAAGGAAAAAGATGAAGAGGGATTTTACACAGTAGATCTGGTGGAGATGTTTTTCTCTAATCTTGACCTGCGTTGATTTCCTGTTTTGCGAATCATTTTGTCAGTGGAGGGCCGGTAAGGGCGTGGCAGCGGAGGAAATCATATCTGTACGGGGAAGGGCCGGTAGGGGCGTAGCGGTGGAGGCATACATTTATTTGGGGATGGACCGGTAGTGGGTGTGGCCGTGGAACGGGGTATTTCCTTGGACATCTCCTTGGTATGGGAGGCAGGACATTTATGTAGCCCGTATTCCCGTGGGTGTACCGAACCTTTAAAGGGGAGGGAACAGGGACGCCGCATAGCCTTAGGCTGATTAGGCGTATAGACTCAAAAAAAAAAAAAAAATAGTCTTGTAATTCTCAATAGTTCCGAATATAGATAATTATTAGTCTGGTTGGGATAATTATATTAAAATATTATTGTGGCCGTCTGATTGATGGGTGGGCTGGGCCCATTGATGAATGGGCCGTCCATTAGTGCGATTGATGAGTGGGCCGGCCCAACCATCTGTAGCGGCCCATTGATCAATAGGCCGTATTGACGTATGGGTCAGAGCATCTGTATGGCTACCAAGCTGTCGCTGGCGGGATGTCTCCGGACAGTCCATCCGGACTATGTGGACTGTCCCTAACGGACTATCCCCAACAGGTATGCAGATAAGCTTTGCATAGGCTAGTAATATAAGCTTTTAAATAGAGCTAGAGATTTAACTTTTTGTTTGTTTGCTTGCGCTCGAGTGTACACCACAACACCATCAGTCAGTATATGTATACCGGCCTTACGTATACATACAGCAATGTCAGCACCATCAGCAGGTAGCACTAGCGTGCCAGCTCTACTTGCTAAAAGCCCGTGGACTCCGCATCCTGCATTACCTAGCAACTCCAAGCCTAGCACAGCCCCTATATAATGCAGCCATACGCTTGAATGCAGAGGAAGCTGGACCCGGGGCCAAGGTGCTTAAACATCTTATTGGTTGTGTTACTTTATGCGCTATTGATTATATCAAACATGAGTGGGAGGCTGCTAAGAAACTACAGAATGAAGAAGGATTAGATAGATATACGGGAGCTAGAGGATTGCACTTGTACAATCAATCCACAATTCAGCCTAACTTGCCGTCATCGATTGGCTGCCTTGCCTGCTTCAGAATCCATTCTAATTGAGCTCCTACATCCACACTGGAGAATTGACGAAAATCCTATATCTTCAGTCTCATGGATCATGCTATGGCCTACTGTACATGTTACATCAGTACCAGTATCTTTGAGTCTGACATCTTTTGTTCCACTGTCAAAACAGCACAGCATCGGAAGAATGGCCGGGATCTTATATTATAGACTCTATAAGATTTCGAGCTACTGCAGACTGAGTTGGCATTAGCGTATGGCGTAGCAACTCCAGAAAGAAGTGCCAGAAATCTAAGTATGCCCGAGAGCATAGACCGGCACCAGGTGTAAAAACGCAGGAGTTCATTGATATACGGCCAATTCATGTAATTCGTTCTACTTCTCCAGCGCGGTGTTAGCATCCACTCTGTACGGCCGCACTCTATAATTTAGTTAGCTCAGAAAAATATAATAGATACTTCTGATTCTGATCTTACTAGCCTATGCAAGGCTTATCTGCACATCTGTTAGGGACAGTCCGATAGGGACAGCCCTTTAGGGGCAGTCCACATAGTCCGGGCGGACTGTCCGGAGACACCCCATGTCGCTGGCCACCGTTTGGTACCCTTCCTCCCACGCTAAGGCAATGCCTAGCACCTCCGCGTCTGTTACCGTGCTCATCGTTCAAGATACAGGCTTCCCTCCGCTGAGGCGGCTGCTGCGTGTCCGCCCATCCTGCTGCTGTCTGTGAACCCCACTCCCTCCGCCATCGCTTCGTACTGTTTAACGAGTAACGTCCGTGCTGTTGACCTTTGGTTGTCCGAGATCCACCTCCGGATCAATGTTTTCCCGTAGAATTTTGTATGCTATCGGTCGTAACTCAGGTAACCATGTAGTAGAGCGTTGTTATTTCCATAGATCTCAATTCAGGTGCTTGCACAAATGGTCTCAGCTGAGCGGAAGCCCGTCGGTCACGTTATTCTGTTACCCTCCACCCTGTAAGCTTAAACGATCGATCGATGCTTGTCTGAAAGCCGCATAGCTAGAATCCCTCTGCTGTGGCTGGAGATGTTGCTGTAACTGGGGTTGTAGGGGTGGAGATTTGCTCGAGGATCGTTATGCGGCCGGAACAACGATCACGCGGCAGGCCAATATCCTACCGTACTCGTTGTCGACCACATGGTCAGATTCCGCACGACTACAAGTATACGTAGGAATTGGCGCAAGACCAACAGCACTCTTATTTGAGAAATCTAAGTATAGGAGGTGCTGTGGGGGCACAAGTCGGAGAGGTATGACTGGAGAGAGCAAACGGCAATGGGCTGCTTATGCCAGTACTTTGCCTGAGTTCAAGTGCCAGTAATGATCGCAAGTGAGGAGTTGACCCGGCACTGGGCGTGGTCCATATTTGGCTGCCGTGCATACCGTACAGTATAAACTGGAATTTTATAACCTGCGCTAGTAGGGATATTTGTATGGTGGTGCATGCTGGTTGGGGCTATTTGTATGTGGTGATTTGTGTTCAATTTGGGCTGCATTTACCATAAGTAACCTGCCGGAAGCGTCAATGTCCAATCATGGGACCGGTGGCGCTGCCTTGAAGCCCGGAATTTCAACAGTATTAAACTGTTGTCCCTGCAAGTTTCGGAGGCCTGGATTGTAGTATCATCCGATAGCTTAAATATGAGTGCTGAGTTACCAACAAGTAAAAATAAAAATGCCAGGGATATCTTTCTATCGAGTGCTATTGGGGTCATAACCTTCCGGCTTCGCAACCACCCATCACACTGCTGGCACCACTTGCCAGGTGCTAGTCGTAATTAGAATATTGAAGGAATATTACCTGTAGTCTACATATGAGAAGGCTAGTATGTCCCCAACGACACCTCATTTTGAGGCCTTGGAGAAGTACATATACCTAGTGCCATTTAGAAAGTGTCCGTGATGCATAAATGTGGCCGGGCTGCATGAATGGCACTGTGCATATGTGCACCCGCAATTCTTGAGAATGGAGCAGGAATGCTTGGGAATCACCTTTGTAAATGCTCTACATAAAGAGATACGAAATCTAGGTCCTGGGAGATGTGCTGACCATCCTCTCTCAGTTGAGTAAAATTCACAGTTTCTCAAACTGCACTAGGCGAGTCTCACCGAGCACGTGTAAGTGGAATTGAAACCGCTGTCACATGAAGGAAAACCTTGATCCACCATTACCGAAATAGATGCATATAACAAATCGCCCTTCCTGTCTGGTTGGCACGACTGCTCCGAAGCGCCCTTCCCGTTATTTCACTACCACCAACTTGGGTCCTTCAATTCGCAGTCTCCTCCTATCTTCTGACCCGTCCCAAGATAAATGTTTAGCTCGACCTTTGTTTCCCAATAAGCTGTACCGGTGGGTTTGATGGTATGCTTTTTGAAGAGCCTTTTCAGTGTTTTGGGGTCCCTTTTATTAGTTGGGCGGGCGACGCCAACTTTTGTAAATCCTAGGCATAACACGTTAGCATGGGTGATGGTAATCTAAATAAATCTAAGTGAGGAAATGACGTACGGAGGTCGCTATCTTCATATACGGTAGGTAGTTCGCTATGAGTAATGTCCTTGCACCTGACTATGTGGTAGAATATTGTTCCGGTAGTCTCGGCTCCTGTGGCTATGATTTTCTCCCCATTGGGTTGCTCACTGAATCGGAGACACGTGTCTGCTTTCACAATAGCCCTAGCCGGCTTCAGTTTGGTGACTAATTTCAAGACCTCCCCCTAGGTGGGCGTTAGAGACCAGAGTGTAAAGAAAGGCATGGATAACCGACTTGTTTGATAACCCAAAGTATTTTGCGCGGACCTGATAAGTTAGATGCGTCAACGACCTTACTATCACTGTTTATCAAATGCTCAACTTCGTTTATCACAAAGCCATAACTCGCTACGGGCATGAGCTCTTTTGAAGTTGGACGCCCCAGCACTAGTTCGTGGATTTGATGTTCCACAGCACCACGCACTACCATAGAAACCGACCTGCCAGGGTTCAATAGTCAGTCAAAATCCGACACGGACAAATGCCTGGCCCTACACACCCTACATTATCAACCGAGGCGACCTTTATGTTCTTATCTTTGCTCCATTCTTGTATCAAATCTTGAACAAACTGAGATGCCCCCAGACCACCAACAACCATCATTGCCTAGTGTATCGAGTAAGCTGGCCAAAATCCGAAAAATAATAGTAGTTGTACTTACCTCGATTTTATGGCCTGCTGGTTCCAACGTGTTTAGTTGATCATCCAACAACTCTTTAACGCGTGATATGACAACATTGAAGTATCGACGCATGCGGTCACTAGTACTTAGATATTAGTTCACAGGTGCTAGTGCAACGACGTCCAAGATATATATCACAGAGTACGTACTCATCTATCACAAAAACTCCCTCCTTGAGGCCCAGGTCCTCGATTGATAGACTCCCTAATGACTGCAAAGGGATCGGTATCTTCCAGTCACGAACTTTTGTTTGCCCTTTAAAATTGCATTTGTGAGTTTCAAAGCTTTCAAGAGCATTCCGTTGGTCAAGTTGAATCTTTTCCTCTTCAAGGGATGAATCCAGCTCCACGGCTTGCTTAAAAACCTTCTCAAGATCATCCTGAAAAGCCTTGTTGATATCTATTGAACCCACGCTTGCCGCGCGTGGCTCTCCGACCGGTTTGAGCAAAATATGAGGTGCCCCTCCGTGAGTGCCAAGCTTGACAATTTCAAAGGGAAAGAGATCCTAAAAAAAATTAGCACATTTACCGCAGCATTCTGGGGGACAAAGCAAGGTATACTGTGGTTCCCCCACCTCCATCACAAACAAGGAATTTAGTTCCCTCCTACAGATTCAATGGTTTAGACTCCATAGTTCTGATTGGTCTCGTAATCCATTGATTCTCACCTTGAAAATGTTTTTATCTCTGGTGAACCAGCTGAGGTGGGAACTTGGCAACTGCGAGTGCGAGAGAATTTCAACCGCTGCAGCATGCGGCTCAGTGATATGCGTTGTCTCTTTAGGGAATCCAGCAGCTGGAAGATATTTCTCCCCGAGCTTTTGGATAAGTACTCCATCAAATAATCCTGGGATCGTGAAGATCCAATCAATAGTAAAATCTTCCTCGGCATGTGATTGCTTATATTCTTGCACGATATTTTTCATGAACTCCTTCCTGATTGCTGAGAGGTAGTCAATCACGAGGTCAGCAGGGCTAAAGTCATGGCGCCTTGGAGCGCTGGCCGCGAGTTCACATCTTCCTGTGGTTGGGGGTGCCGTAAGACCAGCCAGCTGAAGCTTGAAATGCTGATATGGGCCTGAACAACGTGGTCCTTGTGAGTTCTTGGGGTTCACTTCCTCACCCCATACATAGTCACGACCAGGAGGGCACCTGGAACCGCAATAGCACAATAGGGTAGGTATTTTGGCGTTGGAGCTGCTCTGGAAGTCCATAATCTTGGGTTCGGGATTCAGATCACTGGGATTCTGTGACCAATCGGCAGGGATCTCTGCCCATGCGAATCCTGATATATAGCATTGCAGTTTTCTGCTCAGCAGGATTCGGTGCAAAGAATGGGATGTAGATCAAAGACGACGGAAATAAAAAGTACCTGTATATGTTGTTCCGAAGTCTACTCCGACGACTAGGCAGGGTCCTTTGGATGACATTGAGGAAGGTCCTTGTTATTACCGGGGAACTTCGGGCGGTGTCGAAATGAAGAATATTAGCCTAGAGTTGTTGCTGATATGCGGTGGATTATATCGTTTTCTGAGAGGAATTCCGCAAAACCAAAGTATCTGCGGCTGAGGGAATCAAGCTCCATTACAAAAAAGCAATCATAAGGTTCGAAAGCGAAAGCCTCTTCTAGTAGGCGCGGTGCATGCAGCTTGCAGGCCAGCCCATTAGCCAGCGCCCCGATTACTGATTGGTCAAGGGACTTTTGCGAAATGGGTCAGAGCCGACTCTGTTTCTGTTTGGTTCAAGTAGGTAAGTCCTATCTGCTCAGGCCACTAGTCACTTATGTGAGACACAAGTCGGCTATGGCATCTTCCTCTCAGACTTTACCAGGTTGTACCTCAGCGACCCGGTTCTGGTACAAATATGTTGTCCTCAAAACTTCATGTGCCGGTCCTTATGCGAATATACAGTGCCTGGGGAAAAGTTATGGCGCACCTCAGGCATGCATTAGTCATCCATGCTCATGCACAGAATCTACAATGAGGGCCCCGTATACCTCTGCATAGCACCTATATTTCAGGCTCAATAGCCCTTAAAGAGTGGTGATACAATCCCCCTAATGTGAAGCCCTCCTCTGCAGGTTTGTAGCCCTTAAAAGCCTTATTTTGGGGTGTTTATGCAACCTGATGCTTTGTACAGTAGGTATTCACGCTAACAGGTTGGCCTGAGACAAAAAAAGAAAAAATATAGGTGTGCCATAACTTTCCCCCAGGCACTGTATCATGCGTAATGTTGGTTATCGAGCCAATTGCCAGCAAGGCTCAATATTAGGGTACCTGGTACATCATGGACGCCGACCACCACCTGAACTAGGCGAGTGCAACAATGTCAAAATAGTCCACTGACGATCGGGATAACTCGCTAGCGGAACCACAACTCTCTAACTCACATACCAAACAACTGTACTATCATGCCGTGCATAGGGAGGGGGACAATGTCGAAGTGTGTCATATATAACTCCTTCAACAAACCCCCCCACGCCAGAGCAACTAGACCCAATGGCAGATGTCCAGAGACACACGGGAGATATTGATATTCTGACAGGGGAGAACCCCGATACAAACACACATTCTTATAACCAAATATCTTCTTGTCATGGAAGACATGAAAATCAGCGGAAATGCATGCGGGGAAATCCGATAGAATGATTGCTGGGTGGTTGAATCCATTGTCCCAGCTTGGAGTTCAGCATGTCAAATCGCTAGAACCAACTTCGAACAGATGGGTTTGAGCCTGTTAAAAGCACTGATTTCTGGTGAAATTGTGATAATGCGATAAGCCTGCTTGTCCTTCGTAAAATACCCCACCACTGTCTAAATGCCCCTGTTGGTGAACATGCTACTATAGATTATATACTTATTTTGTATGGGGTTGGTCTACTGATATCGCATTGATACTCATAATGAGAATGGGCTTCTATTAGATATAGAGCAGGTAGTTAAGGTTCACTCCATGCTGATCATGGGCATATTGTGAGAGGGTTTGGCATATGCGTTGCCGGTGTCATGCCTCATATGCAACATTGTTGGTAAATAAGGGTTTATGTACAGGTTTTTTCTGTTCACACCTTGGCACTTGGCATCACCCTGATTGGCCAACTCCACGGTGGCGCTACATCAAGTTCGAACTCGAGAAAATTGCCTCCAAGTTCCGGTTCCTAATCCCATGTTCCGCACAAGACTCGGACACCACCGCATCACAATACCGCAAATACTAGTCTGGTTGACACAAATACCACAAATCCGAACACCGCAAATATGCCAAATACCACAATTTAGCGACCATGGACCTAAGAGGAGGTAGAGAGGCTTGTCATGTCTGCCAGCACTAGTATCACGAGATACCGGTGAGCGACAATAACCGCTTGTACTTCAAGAAGGTCCTGAATGTGCTCCTCCTCCTCCACCTCTATCTCCCCCCACCTCGTCTGATACCAATAAATAAGAATATGCTGCAATTTCAATTGCTGCATCAATGTCTTCTAGGACGTGGGCTCTTTTGTTGTTGAGTTGTTATGATAGTTCACGTTGCAACCAAATTGTACAAACTTGAATTGCAAGAACTCGGGGGTAATCAGATCACTCGGCCTATATTGGTTTAGTTGATGCTTGCAATTGAAACCTTGTACATAAACCAGGTTCTGATCTAGTCTGGTTGGCACAAGCTGGCGAGGGCGGTAGGTAATAGTGGTTGTCAGATCAGAACTCTCTACGAGAGCTGGTGGGTGGTGCATAGGCTGTGCATATGCCAAGCCTATGCGCGCCAAGCCCCTTTTTCCAAAACTAGAAGGGGGAAAAGACTTTTGTTCCGCACATAGTGCAAATCTACATACCACAGCCACCATAGACTACCGTGAATCTACAATACCACAATAACGTAAGTACCGTAACGTAAGTACAGCCGTAACGTAAGTACAGCACATATGAGTAAGATAATAATAAAAGACAGGAAGTACATGATCTCTATGGAAAAAGAGAAAACGATAAGGAAGCCGGACTCGAGATCAGGCTGGACTCAGTTATAGGAGTCCGAAATGTGCGTGAGTTAATGTGTTCTTGTGCTCCTGAACTATCTATATAAGAGATTCTGTAAGCCAGCCATATTGTGTAATCGTGTTCAACAGTATTATTAGATCTTTCAAGCCGCAGAATGCGGCACACCTACTAACCTCGGGGTGCGTGGGGGGCCAGAAGAGAAAGTGGGAAGAGATATGGGAAGACAGGGATTTTTGCGGAGAGGTGACGAGATTTTTGAGAGACCAAGAGAGAGCGGAAGGGGAGGCGGAAGCGGTTCGTTGAGAAAGGGGGGGGAATTCATGTATTTAGCAGTCAGCCGGAGAGGTTAGAGGGTTGGGGTGGCCCAGAGGTTGAATAATCCGGCCGGGTCTCCACCCGGGGATGCACCCCCTCGTCATGTACCTTAGTATAAATACGAGTAATGATTCACAAAAAAAAAAAAAAGATCTTTCAAGCCACTACAAAATAACCCCTATTGTGTAAATCTACGCAACCTACGCTATGTCCCATTGTTCTTTGACCAGATGTTTAATTAAGTAACCCGCTACAAACTAACTCCAATTTCGGATATTTTGGTATTTACTACGTGTGGTATTGTAGTGTTGCTGTAGTGTTGCAGTGGTATTATAGATCCGCGGTGTAGTCGCTGTGGTATTGTAGATTTGTGCTATGGTCGCAACCCCTGTCGCCGGGCACTGAAAACCTTGTCCTATAAACATATCACAAGATGTGGCTAGAGACAGTGACTTAGTCAAACAAGAGTACTGTAGTCTTTCATTTCAACGGTCACTAAAATGGAGATTCCCGCCCTGTAGGGTATTTTATACGACCGGTGGGGAAAGTATGCTGCATAATATGCAGCGCCAGCCTCTTTTTCCCCTTTAGGCTTACAAAGTCCGCCAGCCGATACAGCATTGATATGCCGCCTGAGACTATGCATGCATCACGGCCCATTCTCTATCCACTGTATCCATGTTGCAATGTCCTAGCTAACCTCTGTTGTGTCATCACCCTCTGCTTGCCCATTAAAATCAATAGGCCTTCCAATATTGCCTTGGTCATTATTGCTGTTGGATTTTCAGGGGTCCCTGTGGGTTGTTGGAGGCCCCTGTGGTAAGCCTTCTGGAGCAGGCCAAAACAGCCTACATCGAAGGGTTGCATGAGTTATATGGTATAGGCATACCATGTGGGTATTGATACCTTGGTTGAGCGCAAATTGTATTCCTCACTAAGTATCTTGTGAAGTATGCAAAGTATAGCCTTATACATAAGACTCGGGTATGCCATCCAAGTACGCACTTGCCGAGACTACAAATATAGTATCTTTACGCTCCACATCATGCTGGTCAATCTAGTGAACTTCCCAAGGCAACGCAGCTTCAACCACCATATAAGCCTAAGGCACCAGGTGGGGGGGAA
>Ga0307511_10002751_pt1 | contig 18290 bp, 15 predicted proteins | sample 13_EM_MG_FD_200266 | JGI IMG/M metagenome (GOLD analysis project Ga0307511, IMG submission 200266) | Populus trichocarpa ectomycorrhiza microbial communities from riparian zone in the Pacific Northwest, United States - 13_EM | ecosystem: Host-associated > Plants > Roots > Unclassified | place... | reverse complement strand
CCGCGTGCCGCCCACTCCGCCTACAACTTCCGTCAGTTCTGCCAGTTCACCGACACCGTGGCCGTGCCGCTAGCCGGAGAGGTGAAAACGTGGTTGTTACCCCCCTCCCAAACAGTGCCACTGGGACCTTTGCGGATTAACTTGAAGTTAATCACGCTGGAGGCTGGCACACTCACGTCGGCATACCAGCTCGGGTAAGCGTCCACGATCTGGTTGAACAGCGGTCCGAAAGGCGCCGTAGCATTCCAGTTTGTCAGCTCGAAGTTGTCGCCGGCGAGGTAGATGTTCTCGCCCGCTGAGGTGAATGCGTTGTTGACGACGAAACGCACTGCCACCTGGGGACCGGTCAATACCTGGAACAGGTTGTACGTATTGCTCGTTAGTGAGCCAGCGGTGCGGATGCTGACGTTGTACGTACCGGGCGTGACGCTCGGGATCACCGCCTTGATCTCCGTGTCTTCCCATTGCGTAATGCTCGTGCCCGTAACGGCCGTCGCGCCTAAGAAAACGGTGCCCTTGGTTGTGCCGAAGCCCCGGCCATCGATGGTTACCGTGCCCCCTGCTCGGCTCACCATCGGCCCGACGTGTGCGACCTTGGGCGTCGTAGCTGCAGTGGTGAACTGCCAGACAGAGACGGCGCCGGCACCAAGCGTGAACGTCGGTACGGCGCCGCCCGAGCCCACCGTAATCGTGTTTCCGTTGAGCAAACCAATGAGCGCGTCGGTGTAGGTGCCGGCCGGTAGCGCCGTGAACAGTCCGCCGATAGACGCCGGGTTGGACAGGTCGCGGTTGATTGCTATGACGGCGACATTGGACCCGAACTGGCGCTCATAGATATAGATGTTCGAATTCAGCCAGCGCTGCTGGGTCGTTCCGTACGCCAGGGCCGGGTTGGATTTGCGCAGCGGCGCCAGCGCCTGAATCACCGCATAGGCAGTCGTCGAGGTGTTGAATGAGGACATTTTCGCGCGGTTGGTGGGATCGCCGGTGCCGGTCATGTACTGCTCGGTACCATAGTAGATGGCCGGAACGCCACGCGAAGTCAGCGTGAACGCCAACGCCTGCTCGAGTGGACGATTGCTGGCGCCCGAACTCTGGAAGCGGGGCATGTCGTGGTTGTCGATGAAGGTGACCTGGTCATTGACCTGGTTATACTGCGTGGCCGTGCTGGAAATCATCGAGTCCAGGCTCGTCATGCTGGCCGTGCCGTCCCTGAAAACCTGGCGTACTGTCTGGGCGAATTCGAAGTCGAGCAGGCTCATGCCGCTGTTGTTCGCGTGGTACTGATTGGCGGGGTCGACTTCTCCGGGGCTCAGGAACCATTCCCCGAACGAGAACACCGGCTTGTACCCAAGAACGTACGACATCAGGTTCTTCTGCCAGCCGAAGGGCATGTGCTTGACAGCGTCGAAGCGCACGGCATCGATCCCCAGGTCGAGCCACACCTTGATCGCGTTCTTGAAGTACGTGTCGACGGTGCTGTTGTTGTGATCGAGGTCGGCAAGGTCGAACAGATTCTTGTAGATACCGTTCTCGAGCGTCGAGAAATCGGTGCCACCGTAGTGGTGGAAGAAATTGCCCGGGTCCGGGGAATAAGTGCTCAGTGTCGTGCCGTTGTCTTTCAGAACGCCGTTCTCCGCAAACGTGGCATCGGTTTGCGAGGCAGGTGAAGTGTGATTGGGCGCAAAGTCGATGATCACCTTGATGTGATGCGCATGCGCCGAGGCGATGAGGTTGGAGAAGTCGGTGAAGGTACCGAATGCCGGGTTGGTGTGCTTGAAGTCGCGGGCCCAGTAGCCATGGTAGGCAGCATTGTCGACGCCCGAGTAGTTGATGATGGTCGTGATGTTTTCCACCGGCGGGGAGATCCAGATCGCCGTGATCCCCATGCCGGTCAGGTAGCCGTTCTCGATCGCATTTTGAATGCCTTTCCAGTCCCCGCCACAGTACAGCTTCAACTGCACGCAACCGCTGCTGAAAGCCGCGCCTGTTGGATTGTTCGCCGAATTACCATCGATGAAGCGGTCGGTCACGATCTCGTAGACGACATCGGTGCTGAAATCCAGCTTGTTGGAGACGTCCGTATCGGGCGAGGCAAGCGCGCGGCCGAGAGAGCAAGCCGCGAGCACGGCTGCGGCCCAGGCCACAAAAGGCAATCGGAAAGTGGTCTTCTCTGTATGAATCGGCAAGGTCGAAGTCATCTGTGCGTCTCCTTGGCAATCGCCTGCACGTGGGCCGTTGTTGGTTCGATGCGCAGGGCGGTGAAATAGCCTCAAATGCGCAGGTGTGCTTGTACCACACAGTCGTCCCAATGGCCCCACGAATACGTATGCACGAGGGCAGAAGCCCAAGCGTGAACCTGTCGTCCGCGATTGTTCGACCCGGGAGCCTGAGCATTCCCATACAGCCGAGGCCGATCGCGCGTCAACTGATTGCGTGAATCGTATCGTTGCGTCTGGCTATCAACAGAGCGGATTCGTCCGGCGCTTCCGGGGGCAAAGCCAAGGCGCCTTTCAGGCGATAAACCGCAGATTCGCCCTACGAAATGGCATGGTGCGAATGCGCTTGCCCGTTGCGCGAAAGATAGCATTTGCGACGGCGGGGCCGACCACGCCAACGGCCACTTCCCCCGTACCGCCATAGCGCGAGTGGCCGGTGAGCGCGCCCATGTGCACGTTGATCTGCCGGGGCATATCAGCAATACGCAGCATCGGGTAGCGGTCGAAGTTACCTTCAACAATGCGCCCGTTCTCCACGTTGAGTTCTTCGTTGAGGCAGACGTTCAAGCCGAAGATCATCGAGCCTTGTAACTGCGCCCTGACAGCGTCTGCATTCAAGATCTGTCCGCAATCGAACGCAAGGTCGAGCGCATGGACGACAATATCCCCCGCTTCAGTGACCTCCACCGTAGCGATGGCGACCGCCGTAGTACCTTCGCGCGGCCCGCCGCTCATGCCCCAGTTTCCAACGGCCAGACCTTGTGCGTGCCGAGGCGGTAGCTTGCGCCCCCAGCCGGCGCGCGCAGCCACTTCGCGTAAGCACCCTTGCCAGCCGGGGTCGGGCCACTTGCTTAAGATGCGCAGCCGATACTCGAGCGGGTCGATACCCGCCCGCACGGCGCATTCATCAATGAATGACTCGATGATGAAGCACTGCGAGTTGTAGCCTGGACCGCGGAACTGGCCCGTGAGGATGTGCATCGGAACGTTGGAAGTCTCGACGCGAGCATTGGGAATACAACTGTTGACGTAGGGCCCGTCGTCGAGCCCGTGGGTCACCGGGTCGTGACCTGCGACGTGCGCGATGAGTGCCTTCGGCAAACCGTCCGCGCCTAAGGCTGCGACCAGGCGTGCGGCCTGCAGATCGCGATACCTGCCCTGACGGAAGGTCTCCTCGCGCGACCAGATCACGTGGATCGGCGTGCCCGGGAACTTCTTGGCCACGGCTAACACCATGCGCACATCGTCACCACCGACGCGACGACCGAAGCTCCCTCCGACGAGCGGCAGGTGGAATTCGATGTTTTCGGGAGCGACGCCGGTCTCTTCCTGAGCGATCACGAGAGCCTGCGAGGCCATGGCCAGCGGATGCCAGATCTCCACCCGATCATCGGTGACGAGTGCGGTGCCGTTGAGTGGCTCCATCGGGGCGTGCTCGCATAAAGGCGTGAGATATCTTGCTTCGATGACCGCATCGCCGGCTTGCTCGATCAGCTTCCGCGCATCTCCGGTCTCCTTGACGAATTCGTCCGCTGGCCTTTCGAGACGCGCGTACGCCGATTCATAGATTTGCTCTGTGTCCTTCCATTCGACGCCCGACCCGAGGTGCGGATCTCGGGGGCTTTGCGGATCTGGCGACCCTTGCGCGGCGCGCATCTTGGCGGCGGCCTTGTGGATGGCTGCGCGAACGCGTGGATACGTCCCGCAGCGGCAGATGTTGGTAATGAAGCTGTTGATCTGCTCGTCGGTCGGGCTGTCATGTTGACGTAACAGCGCGGCGGCGGCCATCAGCATGCCCGCCTGGCAGTATCCACACTGAGGCACATTGTCTTCCAGCCATGCCCGCTGGAGAGCGTGAGTCCCATTTCGCGAGAGGCCTTCGATGGTGGTGATACTCGTGCCGATTGCGGATGCGAATAGCACTTGGCACGAGCGCGTCGCTAGTCCGTTCATGTGTACTGTGCAGGAACCACATTGCCCGATGCCGCAGCCGAATTTGGTGCCGGTCATCCCCAGGTGATCACGTAACACCCAAAGGAGCGGAGTGTCGGCCTCGATTCGGTCATGATGATCTCATGGCTCATGGGAACCGCACAATGGCGGCGATTAGCCGCTGGCCCAGATTCTCCGCCAACAACACCGTTGGCGTGAAAACCTCAGGCCTTTTCGAGGTTCACCCAGTGTTGAGTTACACCCCGACCTGAGTGGACGCTGGCTCGCGAGACTTCTACGCTTCGGCAATGCGGGCACGCACTCACATCAAGCCGCTCGACGACACTGGCTGGGAGGGACGCTGCAGCTCAGTCGCGAGCGAGCAGCCGGTGCGGCGTTTCTTCGCATTGAGACGGAATCTGCGCCTTCGCCTGATATTTTCGGCACTTTTCGGGCAGTCATCCCATTCTGGTTTCGGGCCTATTGAGTTTTGGACCTGTTTTCGAAGTGATGTTGTGCACCAGCATCCTGAAATGGTTTTTGCAGCGACCTGCTTTATTTATCGGCGCTTCTTAAATTGCTAGGAGTGCCGCTTGGGAAGGATCCTGCGTTCAAGCGGAGACATCGCACTGCGCGCCCTTCTTACCGAGGCGCGGGAAACGGAAGGGCTGACTCAGGAGCAGCTCGCCCGCAGATTGAACAAGCCACAGAGCTACGTATGGAAGCTCGAGAACGGCGAGCGCGTCCTCGCGTACGCCGAGGCACCAGCCTACGCGCGAGCTCTGGGACTGAAGTTCAGCGAGTTCTCGTTACGATATGCTGCGCTGCTGCGCATGCAGACGCTGCCGATGCGAAAGCGGCGCAAAACCAAACCGGGCGACGATCCTTGAGTCCTGCTGAAACTAACACCGAACGACTTTCGATCACGCACGAGCAGGAAATCGCATTCTAACTTGAGGTGTCACGCAAATAGCGCCTGGATCTCAATACGAGCCGGCGGGCCGAAGAAAGCAGGATTCTGGCCGCCGCTGAGCTATATGGGGATCGAGGCCACAGGAGCACTCGTCAGTGGCTAACCACCGAAGCACAGAAATAGCCGCAGCTATCAATGAAGCCGCCGCAATCTGGGTAGTACGATTGGAAGGATCGGCTTCTGCAGAGTTGCGGAAGGACTTTCAGAAATGGCTCGACGAAGAACCGCGACACGGAACTGCGTTCATCAGACTCAGGCTCGCTTGGTATAAGAGTGAAAAATTCAGACTCCTCCGGCCAGCCGACGGAAGCGTGGATGAAGATCTCATAACGAGGTTGTGATCTCACAGCGACGCAGCGACGCTGTAGGCATCGTGCGTGACCTTTGGCACCTGCCAGCCCCGTCCCGGGCCGGTAGTGTTCGCGAACATGAAGACACCTACGACCCGCCAACAACTCTTGCGCGTCCAGCAGGCGCGCGTCGCAAACCTCTGTCACTCCCAGTCAGAATGACAAGCCGCGCCGTCTTTGTACGCCGTCAATACGCTATCGACAGAAGTCAGTGTACGGCTGTAGCAGGAACCGCGCGAGTCGCGACTGACATAGGTCTGGGAGCTGTTGCCGGTGTGTCCAGTGCGCTCACCCGCGGCTGAATAACTCAGTGTGTCCTGAGAGGCCACGTGGTTGGATGTCCTAACGCTGAAGACCTCCAGTCCGGCAACGCGGTTGACTTCGTTCTCCAGGTACTTCTGGTCCAATATGGTCAGTACGGACAAACTGCCATCCGCGTTCGTCATCTGGTTGTATTCGACTTCCAGGGGATAGGTAAGCGCCTTCCTGTCTTCTGTGACCAGAGCGCCCCTTCGCGCCGACGCATTCCCGTGGCGCCAATATCAACACTCTCATATCGCACTCCCCAGTGTCCTCTATTGCAGCTGCCTCAGGCTGAGCTCCACCCAGTCCAGCTCCTGCTCGGCACGCTGGAATGCGTCATCACCAATGATCCCTTCTGCACGCCGTTGTGAAAGATTGCTGACGCTCAGCTTCCATTCCCACCCGCGCTCGCGTACGGCAAGGTTCTCGGCAGGGTGTGCTGCAGATTGCGCGCGCGTCGACGCGCTAGCGCGATCGGCACTAGCGAGCGATTTGCGCGCGGACGGCCGCGGGAGTCAGTCCCGCGAGCGCGCGCGTCTCACGAATGAGATGCGGCTGATCGGCATATCCCGCCTCGACGGCAATGTTGGCCGTTCCCGCTGGCTCCGGCGCGCTCGCCAAACGCAGAAAGCGCTGAAATCGCAAAATGCGATCAAGTGTCTTCGGCCCGTAGCCGAAATTCTCGCGGCAGCGGCGGAGTAGCGTGCGCTCACTCAACTGCAGCTCACGGCTCAAGTGACGAACGACGTGCACGTCTGTGTGGCGGCTCTCCTGAAGCAGCCTGACGATCGAGCGCGGCACGTCGTTCCACGGAGTGAGGCTTGCAGATTTGTCAGCCAGCGCGCTTTCGAGTCGTTGCGCGATCTCGGTCGGCGTGCCGTTCTCGGCGATGCTGTCAGCTAGGCGGCGGGCTTCAGCGCCCCAAAATGCGTCGAGCGGTACGCGCGCATCGACGATTTCCGACGTCGCGATGCGCAGCCACGCGGCTGCGGCTCCCGGTTGAAATCGCAGGCCGACTACAGTGGTACCCGGCGGAATCGCTTCGAGTTTCGCTTCGCGATCAGGTCCGGCGATTCGCAGGCTGCCGCGCACCCAAAGCAGATCCACGCAGCCGTCCGGCACGACCAGTGTCGAGTGCGGCCGATCCTGAGGCACGCGGTGAAACCACGTGCAAGCGAAGTGTCGCCGCAGCGGCGCGAATGTCGGACGCTCGGCGTACACGCTGGCCGATTGCCCGAGGAGCACAGCCGGAACAGGGATGTCCGAAACCATAGCCAACCATACTGAGCCGCTGGCGGTTTTGTTCAATCCCTCGATCGAGCGATGGGCGAAAACAGGGGTCGCGAACCTTGGAGAACGACCCATGACTGCCCTCACTCGATCGGTGCTTGCGCTGCTCCTCTGCGCGTTCACTTCAGTTTCCGTTGGAGGCGAAACGATGAAACCCCGCGTCACCGTTATCACTCTCGGCGTGGACGACCTCGCCAAGGCCGTGGCTTTCTATCGCGACGGCCTCGGTTGGCCGACACAGGGCATCATCGGCAAAGAGTTCGCGCATGGCGCCATCGCATTCTTCGACTTGCAGCCCGGATTGCAGTTCGCGCTCTGGGCGCGCAACGACATCGCCTACGACGCGGGCCTGGCAAAGGCGCCGCACAGCTCGACGGAGCTCATCCTCGGTCACAACGTTAATAGTACGCAGGACGTCGACGCCGCGATGACTCGCGCGCGCCAGGCAGGCGCGAAGATCATCAAGAACGCCGGCAAAACCTTCTGGGGTGGGTACGACGGCTACTTTGCCGACCCCGACGGTCACGTGTGGGAAGTCTTATGGAATCCGCAGCTGAAAGTCACTAACTAAACGCAGCTCGTCGCTTCATCTCCGAATGCGACCGGCCCGATTAATTCCCTGCCCTCTGCGCGCGATTTACGAAATCTTGAGGAGTACCTCGTCCCAATCGATGGTGATGCCCGGAACAGCAGCGATCTGTGTTTTCCCTTTGAGTTCGAGAATGCTCGCGCGTCCGTAACGTCCAGCTTCGAGCTGGTAAATAGCCAGTGTGCGATCGGTGGGATGTACGAACCAGACTTCGCGAACGCCGGCCCGCTCGTAAGCAGGAAGCTTGACGACCTGATCGTGGCTGGCCGTATGCGCAGAGAGAACCTCGGCGACCCAGTCGGGAGCACCCCGCATACCGCGCGCATCGATCTTCTGCAGGTCGCAAACAATGAGAACATCCGGTTGTACAACAGTGTCAACTTGGTCGTCCTGTTCGGCGGACTTAGGTAAACGAACATCGAACGGAGCGACGTACACGCGGCAGGGTTTATCTTTGAGTGCGGTGTCTACCTGGCGACAGAGCCCAACGACAATCCCTTGGTGCGACGGTGACGGGGCGGGGGGCTCTCTAACATAGGCAGCTCCATCAATCAGCTCCTCGCCATAGCTGCTGGGCCACCTGAGATAATCGGCGTAGGTATAGTGGTGTGCATCGCGTTTGAGTAGTGCCATATCCGTGTTCGCAGTGTTTGAACTAGAAGACAGTGGTGGCGGTGTCATTCTTTCGTACTTCGCAAGCCGGCGCAATGCTTGCGATGCCGCCAAAAGATCCAGTTTTCTTCAACCGCCGTGCGACATTGAGACGGCGTCTCGAACACTCACATCCGACGTGCAGATCATCACGCGGAAATTCCACGCGAATCCTACGTAGATTCCACCACGCGGGAACGCGCGCCCAACGCGCCACGGTTGCGCGGCCGATGAGGCCATCCGAAATATCGAAGGCGATACGGTCAGAACTGCGCGCGAACGGCGAGCGCGTATCTGGCGTCCGTATCCGTCCAGCTATACCGCGGAGCCAACGCGGCGCTACCGATATCTAGATACGTCCTCGCCTTCAGGAGGTTCGTTCCCTGCAGCCCGACCTTGATGTGGCCGTTGAGGGTGTAGAATACTTCCCCATCGAGCTGGCCGTAGTTCTCGGACCAGACGGGCGCATTCAGGTTCGACGCCGCTGTCGTGAGCAGGTACCTCTCACGCCAGTTCCACGCCAGCCGCGCCGATACGCGGTGCGCCTCGTACATGGCGGCCACGTTGTAACTCCACCGTGACAGCCCTTCGAGGGGCAGCGCCGCGTCGGCAGCGCCCGCCAACTCGACCGGGTCGATGGGGTTTGGGGCGGTGTTACGACCGCCGCTGCTGTCGACGAGAGTCAGGTTGCCGGCCAGGCCGAAGCCATGCAACACAGGCGGCAGGAAATCATAAAACTGCTGGTAACCCAGCTCGAATCCCTTAATCGTTCCCTTGCTGCCGTTCATGTTGCGCGTAACCAGGAAGGTCTGCGTCACTCCATTCGAAGCGTACGTCTCGCGATCCGTTCCGGAGAATATGTAGTCGTGCACATCCTTGTAGAAGGCGGCAAACGTGAGGCTTCCCGTGGGCGCGAAATACCACTCCAGGCTCGTATCGAACTGATTGGAGCGGGTCGGCTTCAACGCCGGATTGCCACCGGATCCGGTCAATGAATTCAGGGTCGCGGGACTGTGTCCGTCCGGGGCGAAATTGAAAGACAATGTCGTGAACGGATTCATCTGACCGAATGACGGCCGGACAATCGCCTTGCCCAACGCGAAGCGCAACTGCAGGTCATCCTTGAGGAGAAAGCGCACGTTCAGCGACGGCAACACGTCCGTGTAGGTATTGTTCGGGAAAGCCTGGTACTGCTTTCCCCCACCGTCGAATGTCGCCGCCTCGATTACAAACTGACAGGTTGCCGCGTCATATTGGGCAAGGCAGTTCGAGATGTTCGGCGGCGCTCCGGGCGCCGTATAGCCCACTCCCGAACTCTCGCTGGTGTGCACGATGCGGACGCCGATGTTGCCGTCCATCCGGCCGAGCAGGGTTTCGTTGTGTCGGAATTTCAGCAGCAGGTAACCCGCGTATGTGTGCTCGCCCTGGTCATTCACACCGCTGAGCGGATTGTCCGTTGCCGCCGTCGCGTTCGACCAGTTGGTAGTGAGCGGCGTCCAGGCCCCGGTACCAGCGGTCTCCGTCGACTTGAGCAGTGAGTATGCGTACCCCGTGCCCTGATTTACCAGCTGCTGAGAGGGGAACCACCCGCCACCCGGAGCCGCAACGCCGCCGCGCATGAAGTTGCTGAACGGCACATACTGCGACATCGATGCGGGGGTCTGATCGAGGTACGCGGCCGTGCCGCCGCCCCAGAATGCGTGGCTGAGCAGCGCCCAGTTCCAGCCCGTTTCGCGGGTGATGGCCTGCTTGCTGGTCGCCCGGACGCCGAAGCGGAAGGAATCCAGCCAGGCGTTGTTCTCGAACGTGAGGTCGCCGTCGAGCCGTTCCGCCCACGAGTGAGCGTCGTTGTCCTCGAGATGATCCATCGCGGCGTACCACCAGTAGATATTGGGATTCGCCATCATGTTGGGCGATTGGTTGAACACCATCGACGGGCTGTTGCCCGCGATGTTGAAGTTCATGGTGTCCGCGATCGGAATGCCGCTGCGAGTGTAGCCACCCGTACTCGATGAACACGTGCTGCCGTTGGGCAGCGAGATCGTAGCGTAGTTTCCGTTGGCCCCCGACCCGTCACAATTGTACCCACCGGGCTCCGTCCACACGCTCATTTGAGTCGTGTCAGAGTGCGATTTGATGTACTGGACGTCGCCGGTGAACTTCAGCCGGTCCATCGGCTCGAACTTCAGGTCGATCGAGAAATCGTCCGTAGTGTGGTGCTGCATGTTGTAGGTCGTGAAGAGCTGCGGCTGCACCGGCACGACCCCGGCGGTCACGATCCCTGAGGCGTCGTTGGTATAGTCCGCAGCGGAGCTTCCCAGGTAGTACCCTTGATCGGACAAATCAAACTGCAGGAAGTGCGGGTCTGCCTTGGCCTGGAAGGCCGCCAGAGTCAGGAGCCATTTATCGGACGGCGCCCACTGCAGCGCGCCCGAGAGCGCGCTGCGCCTCTGCTGCCAATCGATCCGGGTGAAGTGCAGCTGATTCGGGACCAACACGGAAGACCCTGCGGGGTCGCCGTCAACCGAGGTGCCGAGAGTCTGCGGGACATAGTTTCCGAGTTGGATGGCGTCGGTTCGATTGCCGATGTTGCCGATGCTGCCCGATACCAGGACGCCCATCCGGCCGATCCCGGTCTCCCACGAGTTGCTGTAAAGCGCGTTGCCGGAATAAAAACCCCTCTTCAGCATGTCCGCATAGTTGTAGTCACCCGACAGAGCGATGATCTCCCGATGGGAATCGAAGGGCAGGCGCGTGCGTAGGTTCACCAGTCCGCCGACCCCGCCCTCGATCATGTCCGCCTGCGGGTTCTTGTAAACATCGATTCCAGCCAGGAGATCCGCCGAGACATCTTCGAAGCCCACTGCGCGGCCGTCGGTGGCGGAGAAGACGTCGCGGCCGTTCAATTCGCTGCGCACCCAGGACAGGCCGCGGATGAAGACACCTCCGCCCTCGGAGGAGAGTCGTTGGGGATCGCGGTTGGCGTCCGCTCGCTGCAGGGTGACGCCCGGAACGCGCTGCAGGGCCTCGGATACGCTGCGGTCGGGAAGAGCGCCGATGTCCTGCGCCGTCACCGAGTCCACGATCTGCTCGGAATTCTTCTTGATGGACTGCGCCGTTTCGAGACTCTTGCGGATGCCGGTAACGACGACTTCCTGCAGCTGCGCCGGCGGCAGTTTCCGGCCAGTCGTCTGGTCCGGCGCCGGGTTGGGCGTCTGCTCCTGTTGCGACGTCTGCTCCTGCGCGCTGGCGGCGGACGACAGAGCGAGCACCAGGGCGAGCCCGGATACGCTTGCCGGGAGACGCAGGCCTACGGGGAACTTCGGACTCGACAGGTTATGAAAAGAACGATTCGGCTTGCGGCTGGCCACGATCCTTGCCCCCCTTTCCTTTTCAGCAACTCAAATAACGGTCGACTTACCTCCGAGACTGGCCCGCCCGATGTAGTGGCTCATTTGAGGCGGCAGGTGGTGCTGTCGCTCGCCTTCCGTACGAGACAGGAGTCGCACAACGGTCACTACTCAGACATTAGGTTAATAGTCAGACATTACTATTGCAACTGGACAGCGTTCCCGGTCGTCCGGGAAGGTTGTAAATACAGTGTTGTTACATAGCATGGTGCTGAATTCAGCACTAGCCTGCCGCCGAACACAACGTCAGTGATTGGGAACTCGCAATCGAGCGACAATAGGACGCCAACTGTAATGTCATGCAGAACAAATACGGGCAGCGGTACTTGCCGTTGCGATGGAGCGTAAGGGCGTCTTGACCAAAATCAACTTGCGCTTCTTCCCTCGCACGGTCTGTGGGGCATGGTAACGCGGCCACCGTGGTTGCCGGGATCTCCCGGCCGGGCAACCATCGGCAATACGAGAACAGCCGGGCGATTCCCAGCCCTTGAATCGCCGCGTCGATGCTGGCTTCGGCGTTGTCGGTACGCAAGCGGGGCTCGACCCGAATCTCTCTTTCACCCCGCCGCCACCCCCTGTTCAGGGTGACAGTGTCAAAATGGATCAAGTCGTGTCTGGCCAAATCTTCCAATGCTGCCGGTACGCCCCGTTTAGGCAAATCCCGTGGCCACATCGGGGCAGCAGATTTCGAAGCCGTGCGCGCCGCAGGCTACACCGATGCACAGGTCATCGACATAGTCGCTGAGCTCGCCTTCAGCTTCGTGACCAATCTCTTCAACAACACGTTCAAAACGGACATCGATTCCGCGCTTCCATGCCCAAAACAGTCCGAAACCCATATATCCGCGCATCCATAGAACGCGATCGTCAGCCTCTCTATGCAGCGTGAACCGGGCGCCTTTCTCTGGGATGTCCACGAAGCAGCCTTGCGGATTCGAGAGTTTGTCGCCGGGTACGATTTCGACAAATTCGCCGCCAGCGCTCTGGTGCAGTCCGCTGTCGAGCGGCAATTCGAGATCATCGGCGAAGCCCTGAACCAGTGATCGAAAGTCGCCCCTGAGGTCGCATCCAGGATCCCGGACTGCGGAAAAATAGTCGCTTTCCGCAATATCCTAATTCACGGATACGCCGTGCTGGATAAGTCGATTGTCTGGAAGGTGATTCAAGACCATCTCGCCCCTTTGGAGCAAGCGGTAGAGCATCTGCTCGATGACCAGCCGCCACCCGATGCCTAGTTTTGCAAATTGAAGTCCGCTGGCGGAACAGGGACGAGCTCGAAAGGAACGAATGACGGGACGCTGCGCGCGCGGTGATGAGGCGGGCTTCAAGTCATTTGCCACTGAAAATGCGTCACCGAATGCTGGACGCGCCGGCGTCGTACACGATCTTCCCTCCCACCATAGTGAGCAGAGACTCCGTGCGAGCCACTGCATCCAGCGGAACCTTGAAAATGTCCTGCGATAACACGACAAGGTCGGCGAGCTTGCCGGTCTCGAGTGTTCCTTTGTCTTTCTCGGCGAACTCGGCGAATGCAGCGGTCCTCGTGTGGGCGATGACAGCCTCTGGCATCGACAGGGCTTGCGCAGGTTTACCAGGACACATCGCCGCAAGCATCAGATCGAGCCACGGGGCGACCGGCCCGTCGGAACCCAACGCCAATGGCACGCCCTTGTCGGCGAGCGACTTCATTGGCTGCATCAGTGTGGCCTCTGCAGACCCGAAGCGCCTCACCAGCAGATCACCGATTGTGAGATGAGTAGGATTCTGGACGACAATGATTCCGAGTCCGGTTGCGCGCTCCATAAGGTCCGGCATCATGCCGTCGCCGTGCTCGAATCGCGCTCGGCGCGACGCCCAAACCTTGGCGCCACCAGTTGCGTCCATCGCGTTCATGACTGCCTCGACCGCACGATCGCCCACCACATGAACGATGAGTTGCTCATCGGTCTGTAGTGCGTAACCGGTCAGATCTCGGATTTGACGCTCTGTGAATGCGAGCTTCCCGCTCGTGGTCGGCCTATCCGCGTAGGGTTTGCGCATCGCTGCACTATGCTCGATCGGCGTACCGTCGATGATCCACTTGCGGCCGGAAACAGTGATCAGCGGGCTTGGATGCCTGGGGAGCCTTCGGCCCTCGCTAAGATCGGAGCCGTGAGTGTCTGTCAGCAGCAGCGGCATGATTCTCACGCGAATGGGCACGTGCGCGGCCTCGATTAGTTTTAGCGAACGCTCGGCAGACATTATCGGCATGTTCTGTATAGTTGTTATCCCAAGGCGCAACTGTGCGTTGAGTACGTCGCGAGTCTGACGAAGCGCCTCCGCATCGCCCACCAATCTCGTGGCGTTGCGGGCCACGCGCAGCGCGGCGTGCTCCAGCACAACGCCTGTCAGCACGCCACGGGAGTCACGAACATACTCGCCACCGACCGGGTTGAGTTCCTCCTCGCGTACGTGCAGCAGCTTGAGTGCGCTGGTGTTGAGGATGCAATAATGGCCCGTCCATGAAGTGAGAATTGCCGCACGTTGCGGAGCGATCTCATCGAGAGAGTTTCGAGTCGCGGCGGGGTCATCGAATACGCGCTCGCCCACCGTTCCGGCGAGCGGAATCCCTTCCGGCTCCTCAGCAATGGCTGCCCTCAACGCACCTGTGACATCTTGCCAGGAAGGCTCAAGACCTCCATTGAGGGCCAGGATTGCGGTTGCAGGTTCGACGGAATGATGGAAATGCGCGTCGTTCAACCCCGCAATCACGAGCCGACCGGTCAGATCCAAGCGTTTGGTTCGCGAGCCTGCGAGTGCGGCGATCGTTTCGGTTGAGCCCGTCGCGACAATCCGATCCCCGCGGATCGCCAGTGCCTCTACGTAGTGGTCGGTCGAATCGCCCACGAATATTCGGCCGTTCGTCAGCACGAAATCAGGTGCCGCGAGCTGCGCGCTCTGCGAACCTGCCGAAACGCAAAGGGCGATGAACAGCGCGATCGACGCGCGCAGTCTGATCTGTCTTCTGGCCAGGCTCTCGATATCGGCTGCTCGTAATGCGACATACACGCCATCGTCGCGCATGACGATGGGTGCACGCGGCCTATGGAACGAGAATATTTCGTGAGGACGCGCTTCCAGGTCGCTGGCTGCAATCGTCACCGGCCGTCGTACTTCAGAGCTCACCGTTTAATCTCCATGGAAATACCTTTCATTGCTGAATATAAATTCGCCGCAGTCACGTTGAAGGAGGTTGGCTATCGGAAGCCGGAGAGCTCAGGCGTGGGTCGGGTCTCGTAAAGTCCCGCGACGCTCGCGCCACCTTCCTGGCGTGATGCCTTCCCAATCCTTGAAGGCGCGATGAAACGCATTCACGTCCTGATAACCCAACAGATAAGCCACTGCCTCGAGGTTCGCGTCTTCAGCAGAAAGAAGCTGCCGTGCGAGCTCCTGCCGCGCGTGGGTGAGCAGAATGCGAAACGTCGTACCTTCTTCCGTGATACGACGCTGTAAGGTCCGGTCGCTCATGCCCAGATCGCGCGCGACCTGTGAAAGCTCGGGCCGGCCACTCGCCAGACATCGCTTCAATACAATCTTGACCTGCTCACCGATCGTCTGCAGAGCGTGGATCTCCTCGAGCGCTGACGCCAACGCGGGCGGCAACTGGCTCAGCAACACCGGATTGTGTCCCCGAAAGGGTCGATCAAGATCGGTTGACTTCAGCACCAACGCATCCGCTGGGGCGTCATAGGCGATCGGGCATTCGAAGTAGGCTTGGAAGACGCAGGTCTCAGGAACAGGCCGCGCCAACTCCACGCGAGAGGGGATGATCCGATGACCAGTGCCGCGGCGGCCGAGCTCGGCCATTGTCGCAAAGTTGACATCAGTCACAATCGCCGGCGCTCTGTCGTTCGAGTGGAGCCACTGGATGGTGATCACGCATTCACCGTCCTGGTCGTCGCAGAGGAGCTGTTCGGGCGCGCAAAGCTGCTTGAAGCGTGCGAGCCGGATCAATCCATCGCGATAGTCACGACCGTGGTATGCAATCAGTATCCAGGGTGGATTGGCTGCCGTATCCAGCGCCTCGATCAAACGAATGCCCAATCCCGGCTCTGGCATCAGCAGCTCGATCGCTTTCCACAACTCGAAGTATTGCGCGGTCGTAACGCACGCTTGAGCGTTCAAGTGAAGCGTTGCGGGCAGTCGTGCCTGTCGAAGGAGCATCTGTGGAGGGATCCCGGCGCGCTTCATCTCCCGCCAAAACGACGGCGGAAGGTGGCACTTATCCGCAGGAAGGGCGCTCATCAGCCGCTCAGCGTACCGCGCCAAACAAGTTGACCTCGGACTGGTGCAGTGTCTCTGCGACGATCGAACATGCTGAAACTCGATGGTTCTGATGAACGGAACCATACGAAACGACAGCATGAGAGTCTTCGTCGAAAGACGCCGAAATACTTGCGGAATGCGTCAATCTGTTCGGCGAACGCTCGTGTCAATCTTGTAGCCAGTGCAATTTGGCTCGAGTATTTTGCGTACAGCCCTCTCGAGTGGGCGCTCGCTCGTCTACTGCAGTAGCAGGTGTTGGATGCCGAGGAGATCAGGCGTCGGTAGCACCTCGGGTGCTTACTCGACGCTCGCGCCATTCGCCAGGTGTAATGCCTTCCCACTCCTTGAAGCCTCGATGAAACGCATTCACGTCCTGATAACCCAAAAGATAAGCCACTTCCTCGATGCTCGTGTCTGCGGAAGAAAGAAGCTGATGCGCCAGCTCCTGCCGCGCCTCGGTGAGCAGAACGCGAAACGTCGTCCCATTTTCCGTGATACGACGCTGCAAGGTGCGGTCACTCATCCCAAGATCGCGTGCGACCTGCGAGAGCTCAGGCCGGCCACTCGCCAAACTTCGCTTCAATACAATTTTGACCTGCTCACCAATCGTCCCCAAAGCTTGGAGTTCCGCGAGCGCTGACGCTAACGCTGGCGTAAGCAGGCTCAGCAACTCCGGATTGTGTCCCCGAAAAGGTCGATCGAGATCGGTGGTCTTCAACACCACCACATCCGCTACGGCGTCGTATGAAATGGGGCACTCGAAATAGTCTCGTAAGACTTCCGTCTTGGGGGCGGGTCGCGCCAGCTCCACGCGACTCGGGATGATCCGGTGTCCCGTGCCGCGGCGACCGAGCTCGAGCAAGGTCGCCAGAGTGACATCCGTGACCATGACCGGAATCGGCTCGGTCGCGTACAGCCACTTGGAAGTGATCGCACATTCACCCTTCCGCTCATCGTAAATAAGTTGCTCTGGCGTGCACAGCTGCTTGAAGCGCGCCAGCCGGATCAGCCCATCGCGATAGTCCCGACCATGGAATGCAATCAGGATCGAAGGCGGGTTGGCGGCGGTGTCCAGCGCTTCAGTCAGGCGGATGCCCAACCCCGGCTCCGGCATCAGCCGCTCGATGGCCTTCCACAATGCGCAGTACTGCGCGGTCGTTACACCTGCCTGGGCGTTCAGGTGAAGCGTCCCGGACAGTCTTGCTTCGCGGAGTATCACCTCCGGGGAGAGCCCGGCGCGCTTCATCTCTCGCCAGAACGCTGGCGGGACGTGGCATTTGTCCGCAGGAATCATGCTAATCCTCAGCTCAGCTGGCTCATGATCACACGGTCGAAAGCGCGGTCGCCGAACCATTGACGAATCGCGATCAAGGGCCAGGCGAACTTGCCGGCAACATAACGAGTCTTCGGCCGCTTGGCACGAATAGCCTTCGATACGATGCGTGCAATCACGCCAGGATCTGTCCCGGTTCCCTGACCATAAGACTTTCGGGTCCCTGCCGAAACAGCCTCGGTGATGGCGCGGTACGGCCCACGGGCGGAACGCTCGAGCAAGCCATTGGCGGCCACGTCACCGAATCCGGTCTCGATGATGCCCGGCTCCATCACGACGACGCGGATACCGAACTCGGAAAGCTCCAGCCGTAAACAATCCGACCAACCTTCCAGTGCATGCTTGGTCGCGTGATACCACGCACCCAGCGGGGTGTAGATCTTACCCCCCATCGAGGTGATGTTGACGATGGTGCCAGCCGCCCTTTTCCGCATCGCCGGGAGCAACAGCTGCGTGACGCGGGCCGCGCCGAACAAGTTGACCTCGAACTGGTAGCGCGCCTCGTTCAAGCTGATGTCTTCTACGGGGCCGAAGAGCCCGAATCCCGCATTGTTGACCAGGACATCGATGGCGTCGACCTCCGAGAGAATCGAATCGACGGCAGCGCCGATTTCTTCCTCGCGTGAGACGTCCATGCGCAAGGTCTTCGCTCCGAGTTGAGCGAGATCCTTCATCTTGTCCAACTGGCGGGCGGCCGCGTAGACCTGGAAGCCATCGGCGATCAGCTGTAACGCGATTGCCTTGCCCATTCCCGAAGACGCACCGGTGACAAGTGCGGTTTTTTTGTTACGGTCGAACATGCTGAAACTCCGTGATCCTGATGGAGGAAATATACGTACGGAGCGATCAGGAATCTCTGTCCAAACGCGCCAACTGACTTGCAGATGGCGCCAATCATCACGGCAGGGCGCTGAAGAAGGCGACGCTTGCGTCCC
>Ga0307511_10002750_pt1 | contig 18295 bp, 16 predicted proteins | sample 13_EM_MG_FD_200266 | JGI IMG/M metagenome (GOLD analysis project Ga0307511, IMG submission 200266) | Populus trichocarpa ectomycorrhiza microbial communities from riparian zone in the Pacific Northwest, United States - 13_EM | ecosystem: Host-associated > Plants > Roots > Unclassified | place... | reverse complement strand
ACATTGGATTTTGTGATGTGGAAGTGTCTGCGGCAATCACCAGCGGCTGATGTGGCACAGACACTCCTGTCTGTGCTTTTGATGTACCCGCTAAACTACGTTCATGCCCTGCGACCACATCGGACCGGCGGAATTGATCGAGATGGCGGAGACGAGCCTTCGCGAGCGCGCGCTTGCGCCCGCGCATGGGATGCGATTCCGCTGGAGTGAGAATCCGGTCGATGGGATGTGGGGATCGATCGTGACGGAGATCGAGCGGCGCGAGGATCAGTGGATCGTGACGCGGCTCGATCGCAATCGCGAGGCGCTGCCGGACGGCGAGACAGGATTCCGCGCGCTGTGATTCGAAGTGTCTGCGTTTTCTGCGGATCGAATGCGGGGAACGATCCACGTTTCGCTGATGCGGCGCGTGAGTTTGGTGCGCTGCTGGCCAAGGAAGGGATCGCGCTCGTCTACGGCGGCGGACACGTCGGGTTGATGGGCATCATCGCCGATGCGGTTCTCGCAAACGGTGGCAAGGCCATCGGCGTGATCCCGCGCGCGTTGTGGGATCGCGAAGTTGGGCATCGCGGTCTGACCGAACTGCACATCGTCGAAACGATGCACGAGCGTAAGGCGTTGATGGCGTCGGTGGCGGATGCGTTTGTGGCGCTGCCGGGCGGGCTGGGGACGCTGGAAGAGATTTTCGAAGTGTGGACATGGGCGCAGCTCGGGATTCATGCGAAGCCGCTGGGCTTTCTCGATGTGGCAGGGTTCTACGCGCCGCTGCTGGAGCATCTCGACCGGTCGGTGGATGCAGGGTTCATCCGCGTGCAGTATCGGGCGATGGCTATCGTCGATACAGATCCCGTGACGCTGTTGGATCGACTGATCCGCAGATGACGCAGATGAACGCAGATTGAATCCCCATCTGCGAAATCTGCGGATCAGTAGTGAACGCGATGCTCGTACACGAACGCTTCGCGCCGTCCATGCCGCACCATCGGTGCGAAGGTCGTCTTCCTCAGCGAGACGATGTTGCGCTGTTCGAGCGATGAGGAATCGATGGTGTTCTGGATGGTGCGGACGTCGATGACTACACCGTCCGGACTGACGTCGGCTTCGAGGACGAGGTCGCCGTGCGCGCCGGGCTGGGTGACCGGTTCCGGCGCGCGGATGAAGTGAGGCTTGGTGTTGTCCGCTTCGATGGTTGCTTCGGCGGAACCGGCCAGCTCGTCAGCGTGCACCCATCCGCTCCCCGCCGCGATGCGCACCTCGGCCCATGTTCCGCGTCGCGACAGGATCGAGACCGATTCGCCATGCTGATAGGTCGTGACGACCGGCGCGACGTCGTCGGGCTTTGCGTGAATTTTCAGAGTCGCGCCGCGGACGTATTCGACCGAGGTCGGCATGCGCGTGTCGGTCGTTTCGGTTGGCGCCTCGCCGCTGCAGGCGATGACAAAGACTGTCGCGACGACTAAAAACCAGCGAAAGCGTAGCGCCGACGGCTCGTCGGCTGGACCGCCGGCGGCTCGCCGGCGGTTTTCGGGGGCACGATCAAAGAACCGCCGACGAGCCGTCGGCGGTCCAGCCAGCGAGCCGCTGGCGCTACGTGAATTGATCATCCGAACACATCCCGTCGCGTGAAGATGATGTACGAGATCGTCGTCGCCACCAGCGCCCACGCACCCAGCAGTCCGATGCAGAACAGCATCGACATCCCTTCGTACGGCGGCGGCTCGCCGGTGTAGTAGTCGGCGAGGGGAAGCGCGCTGACGAAGAGATACTTGCCGGCCGTCCAGTCGGGGCTGATGCGCGTCAGGATCGTGCCGCCGATCAGCGAGGCCAGCATCGTCCCGATCGCGGCTGCGCTCGATTTGAAGAGCACCGACAGCAGCAGGGCTATGCAGGCCACGGTCAGCAGCGCGAACCACTCCAGGCCGTAGGCGATCAGCGTGTCTTTCCACAGCGGCAGTTGGTGCACGGCGTCGATCTGGAACGCGCCGCGGGCGACGGAAAAGCCGGTGAACGTCGGCGCCGTCCATCCGCCGCGCGGCAGGAACGGCGCGGAGACGGAGTAGGCGAGCACGGCGCCGGTGACGAGCGTGAGTGTGGCGAAGGTCCAGAGCGTGATCAGTTTCGCGGTGAGCACTTTCCATCGTCGAACGGGGCGCGTCAGCAGCAGTTTGTCCGTTCCTTCAGCGTTTTCCGCGGAGACGATATCGCTGCCGAGGATGCCGACGAGCAGGGGGAGGAGAAGAAAGCCTGCTACGTTGGCGAACGTGCGCACGAAGATCGGCGCGGTCGGTTTGTTCGGCTCGATGTCGTGATCGAGATAGAACTGCAGGCGATTGACCTCGGCGCGCAGCGATCGCGCCCAGGTCTCGTTGATCCGCCCGCGCCGCAGCGTGTTCTGGTACGACGCCACCTGCTGCTGGATCTCCGCGCGCCAGTTCCGGTTTCGCTGATCGCGCAGCCGCCGGTATTGCGAGTAGGTGACCAGGGCGATGATGGCGAAGAGGATGGCCGCCACCACGGCGAAGCGCTTGCGGCGGAGGACCTTCAGAGTCTCGTTCTCAATCAGGGGAAGCACCGGACGATTGTATGTTCAAGCCCTCGCGTGGAGAATGCGAGCCGTATGCAACGGACCCCTGTGACGATGCTCGTCAACGGCGAGCAGGTTGAAGTACTTTTCGAGCCATACAAGACGCTCCTCGAAATTCTCCGGGAGGATCTTGCCCTCACCGGCACGAAGCACGGCTGCGAGCTGGGGGAGTGCGGCGCCTGCGCGGTGCTGAAGGACGGACGGCCTGTCCTGTCCTGCCTGCTCCTCGGCGTCGAGTGCGAAGGAGCGGAGATCGTGACGGTGGAAGGGCTGGCCTGCGACGCCCGTCTCGATCCTCTGCAGGAAGCATTCGCTGACTGCGGCGCCGCGCAGTGCGGCTACTGCACGCCCGGTTTCCTGGTCACGGCTCGCGCTCTGCTGGACGAGAAGCCGGAAGCCACGTCGGCCGAGATCGCCGGCAGCCTTTCCGGAAATCTCTGCCGCTGCACCGGCTACATCCAGATCTTCGAGGCCGTGGAGCTTGCCGCGAAGGCGATGGGAGAAACGAAACGATGACGCAGGACCTTCGCGTCATCGGCAAGCCGCGCCGCCGCGTCGACGGCCGGGCCAAGGTCATGGGGCAGACGCGTTTCGCCGACGACCTCTCCTTTCCGCGCATGCTGCACTGCAAGCTGCTCCGCTCGCGCTATCCGCATGCGCGCCTGCGCAGCGTCGACGTGACGCGCGCACTGACTGCGCCGGGCGTTCACCTCGTGCTCACCGGCGCCGACTTTCCGATCCGTTACGGCATTCTCCCCGTTAGCCAGGATGAGGAGCCGCTCTGCCTCGATCGCGTGCGCATGGTCGGCGATCCGATCGCTGCCGTCATCGCGCGCACGGAAGACGAAGCATGTGCCGCGCTCGATCTGATCGACGTCGACTACGAAGTGCTCACCACCATCTCCGATTCGATCGAAGCGCTGGCCACGCCCGAGCCGCGCATCCATGACTACGGCGACTCCGGCAACGTGCACAAGGCGGTGGCGCTGCAATTCGGCGACGTCGATGCCGCGCTCGGCGGTGCTGATCATGTTTTCGAGGACCTCTTCTTCTACGAGGGGAACACGCATCTCGCACTCGAACAGCACGCCGCGGTCGGCCTCCTCGATCCGGATGGAAAGCTCTGCCTCTATTCGTCGACGCAGACGCCGCACTACGTCCATCGCGCGCTGGCGCGATCGCTCGATCTGGCGCCGCATCGCATCCGCGTCATCGCCACACCCAACGGCGGCGGCTTCGGAGGCAAGAGCGATCCCTTCAACCACGAGATCGTCGTCGCCAAGGCGGCCATGCTCACCGGACGTCCGGTCAAGATCTGTCTGACGCGCGAAGAAGTTTTCTACTGCCACCGCGGGCGCCATCCGGTGCTGATGCGAATGAAGACCGGCGTGCGCAACGACGGCATGATCGTGGCGATGGACCTGGAGACGCTGCTCGACGGCGGCGCGTACGGCAGCTACGGCGTGGCTTCGACGTTCTACACCGGCGCGCTGCAGACGGTCACCTACAAGATCCCGCGCTACCGCTTCCGCGGCTGCCGCACGTTTACGAACAAGCCTCCCGGCGGGCCGAAACGCGGTCACGGGACGGTGCAGCCGCGGTTCGGTCAGGAGATTCAACTCGACAAGATTGCCGTGGCCCTCGGCAAGGATCCCGCCGACCTGCGGTTGCAGCAGATCGTCGAGCCGCATTCGCTGACCGCGAACTGGATGCGCGTCGAGACGATCGCCTTGCGGGCCTGCATCGAGAAGGTCGTCGAACGTTCCGGCTGGCGCGAGAAGTGGCAGAAGCTGCCCGCCGGCCGCGGAGTCGGACTGGCTTGCTCGTCCTATCTCTGCGGTGCCGGTCTGCCGATCTACTGGAATGACCTGCCGCATTCGGGAGTGCAGCTCAAACTCGACCGCTCCGGTCTGGTCACCCTTTTCTGCGGCGCGACGGAGATCGGGCAGGGCTCCGATGACGTGCTGGCCGGCATCGTCGCCGAGATCCTCGGACTCGATCCGCAGGACGTGCGGCTGATCACGGGCGACACCGATCTGACGCCGGTCGACCTCGGCTCCTACTCCAGCCGGGTGACGCTGATGGCCGGCAACGCTGCCATTCAGGCGGCGGAGCGCGCCCGGATGATCGTGTCGGAGGCCGCCGCCGCGAAGCTCGGCGTCCCGATCGAGCGCGTGACCTTCGCCGCGTCGCGGGTCTTCGACGCCGAGGATCCGGAAAAGGGGATGACGTTCGCCGAGGCGGTATCGGCGGCGGAAAGCGCGGTGGGAAGCATCGGCACGACGGGCTCCTACCGGCCGCCGGTCTCCGCTGCGAAATACAAAGGAGGGGGCGTTGGACCCTCGCCTTCCTACAGTTACACGGCAGCCGTCGTGGAGGTGGAAGTCGATCCTGCCACCGGCTGGCTCGAAGTGCCGAAGGTGTGGATCGCGCACGACATCGGTCGCGCGCTGAATCCGGTGCTGGCGCGCGGCCAAGTCGAAGGCGGCGTCTACATGGCCCTCGGCGAAGCTCTGATGGAAGAGCAACTGATGCGCCGGCTGCCGCCGCGGCTCTCGCACGCGCTGGTACACAAGTTTCCGTCGATGCTGGAGTACAAGAGCCCCACCACGCTGGAGATGCCGGAAGTGTTCACCGATCTCATCGAGTATCCGGAGGCGAATGGGCCGTTCGGCGCGAAGGAGGTAGGGCAGGGACCATTGCTGCCGATCATGCCGGCCATCGCCAACGCCGTCTTCGATGCCGTCGGCGTGCGGATCGACGAGGTGCCGATCATGCCGGAGAAGATTCTTCGCGCGCTGAAGGCGAAAGATCTGCGCGTAGGACCGGCCGCTTTCCCTCACGTCGACTGGCCGGAGCCGCTCGATGTGCCGCCGCCGTGGGAAGGGGGCGATGGCCGCGCCAGGAACGAGAAGCCGCGCAAATCGCGCGTCGCTCCCTCGGGTGTGCGGCTGGCGCCAGAGGTGACTTCCAAATGATGCGTGCCAGCCACTTCCGGTACCACGCGGCCCGCAACGCCGCGGATGCCGCTGCCGCACTGGCGGGCGCCGGTCAGCGGGCGATGCTTCTCGCGGGCGGGACCGACCTCGTGCCGAACATGAAACGCCGTCAGCAGACACCCGAGGTGCTGATCTCGCTGCGGCGGGCCGACGATCTTCGCGGAGTCACCATCAACGGCGAGACCACGATTGGCGCCTGCACAACGCTGAGCGACATCGTTCGCAACGGCGAGTTGTCCGCGCAGCATCCGGCGCTTTTCCGCGCCGCCGGGCAAGTGGCCACGCCGCTGATCCGCAACAGCGCCACGCTCGGCGGGAACCTCTGCCTCGATACCCGCTGCAACTACTACAACCAGAACTACGAATGGCGGAAGGCGATCGATTTCTGCAAGAAAGCGCCCGGTCCGGAAGCGGTGGCCGTTCCCGGCGTGGTCAACGACGACGACGGCATCTGCTGGGTCGCGCCATCGAGTCCGCGCTGCTGGGCAGTTTCCTCGAGCGATACCGCGCCGGCCTTGATCGCCCTCGGTGCGCGCGTGACGCTGCTCTCGGAGGCAAACGGCGAGCGGGAGATCGCGCTCGAAGATCTCTTTCGCGACGATGGGATGGCTTTCCTGACGCGCCGGCCGGACGAGGTGATGACTTCGATCCGCATCCCGCATACCGACGTCCGGTCGACGTACTGGAAACTGCGCCGCCGTGGTGCCTTCGATTTCCCGGTCCTCGGCGTGGCAGCAGCGATCCGTTTCGGTGCGGGCGGTGTCGTCGAGGAGGCGCGGATGGTGCTTGGCGCCGTGGCCTCGCGCCCGCTGCTGGTCAACACGTCCGCGCTGATCGGCGAGCCGCTGACCGACGATCGCATCGAGTCGTTCAGTGCCGCCGCATCCGGTCCCGCGAAGCCGCTCGACAATACCGACTTCCACATGAACTGGCGCAAAGCGATGACGCGCGCCTACCTCGCCGGAGTCCTGCGCGAGCTTCGCGGCGACGACCCGGCGACGCTCGGCCTGCTCGGCAGGCGCGCGACAACCGTGATCGCCAGCGCGTGGTAGACGTTCTTCAATCGACCGATTCGCCGCCCGTCGCTTCGAGGAACATCTCTTCGAGCGATTGCGTGCGGCGATGCGCGTGAAACACGTTGACGCCTGATTCGACGAGCGCGGCGATGAGCGGCGGAGTGTCCGGTTCTTCGATGGCGATCCAGATGCGGTCGGTGTCGGTGCGGAAGGGGAGGTTGCGCGAAGTCGCGATCGCGCCCGCACGCGCGACATCGTCGACCCGCAGTTCCATCTCGCGGCGGCTGGAGATCAGCTCGCGAACCGTTCCTTCGCGAAGGATGCGTCCTTTGTGAATGATGGCCACCCGATCGCACGTCAGCTCGATCTCGGCGAGGAGGTGGGACGAGATGAAGATGCTCATCTCACGCTCGCTGGCCAGCTTGCGAAGCAGCTCGCGGATCTCGCGGATGCCGGCCGGATCGAGGCCGTTCGCAGGCTCGTCGAGGATGAGCAGCTTCGGATCGCCGAGGAGCGCCTGCGCGATGCCGAGGCGCTGGCGCATGCCGAGGGAGTAGGTCCCGACGCGCTGGTCGAGTCGATGGGCGAGCGACACCAACTCCGCCACGCGCTCGATCTCGCTGCTTGGCGTTCTCAGCATCCGCGCGAAGTGCTCGAGGTTCTCGCGGCCGGTCATGAAGCGATAGAGGTCGGGATTCTCGACGATGCACCCCACGCAGCGCATGGCGTGCTCGAACTGATGCCGCTGATCGAAACCGCAGATCGTGACGTGTCCCGAGGTCGGGCGGATGAGGCCGACCAGCATCCGGATGGTGGTCGTCTTCCCCGCGCCGTTCGGGCCGAGGAAGCCGAAAATCTCGCCGCGCTGGATCTCGAACGAGACGTTCTCGACGATCGTCTTTTTGCCGATGATTTTCGTCAGGTTTGTGGCGGTGAGGGTGGGTTGGGAGGGCATGGACACCTGTTATCGTTTCACTTCCTATGCGCCGCGTCCTCTTCTGGTTCCTGCCGATCACCATCGCGATCGTCGCCGCGATTCTGTTCGGCGCTGGATTCTACTCATTCCTGCGCGGCGACATCGGCACATCCGTTTCCGTTGCGCCGGCGTCGCGCGTCGTCACCGCCGCTCCGCGCCAGCAGATCGCGCCGATCATCCTCGGCGATTCTCTCGGACGCGGCGCCGGCGATGAGTCTGGCCTCGGCATCGGCGGTCGATTCGTCGAAGAGCTGCGGCATCGCAAGATCGACACGAAGAACATCGTCAACATCGCAGTCAACGGCGCCAGGACGCGCGATCTGATCACGCAGCTCGACAGTCGCAACGTACGGACGCTGCTGGCGCAATCGAACGTCATCATCGTCTCGATCGGCGGAAACGACCTGTGGGGCGACAACAACTGGCGCAACGCACCGCCGCGCGACCCCGAGGGAACCATGAAGGATGTGCTCGGCCGCGTGGAGCAGATCGTGAAGACCATCCGCGCTTCGAATCGATCGGCGCGTATCTTCGTGATCGGCCTCTACAACCCCTTCATCACCACGCCGTTCGGGAAAATCCTCACTCCCTTCGTCAACAACTGGAACGCGTTGCTGATCGAGCGCTTCGCGTCCGATCCGAACATCGTCGTCGTACAGACCGCCGACATCTTCGCCTTTCGCGACCGGCTGTCGTTCGATCGCTTCCATCCCGGCGACGAGGGCTACACGCTCATCGCACGGAGGATCGCAGACGCCATCTGAGCGGGTTATGCTTCGCGCATGCAATTAGCGAAAGACTCCTGTGCCTGCGGGCATCCGCTCGATCAACATGATGACGGCCGCGGCGGGCCGTGCAACTACTGCGCATGCGCCGCCGGCGAGCCACCTTCGGCGTTCGAAGTCGGCGTGATCCACTCGATCCACGAGATGACGATGGTTCTGGTGCGACTGGTAAAGGAGATCCAGGTCAACAAAACGCACTCATGACGTGGCGCTTCGCGCGTTGTCGGTGGTCGGTTCTCAGTTGATTGCGCGACTCTCGCCGTGCCTTGTCCAACCGACAACCGAAAACCGACAACGCGCGAAAGCGCTTACCGCCTTCTTCCGCCGAACAGCCGCAGCAGGAAGAGGAACAGGTTGATGAAATCGAGGTAGAGCGTCAGAGCGCCGATGACGGCGAAACTCTGCTGCTGCGGGCCGGTCGCTGTGGCCATCACCTTCAGCTTCTGATTGTCCCAGGCCGTCAGGCCGAGGAACACGAAGACGCCGACGAGCGAGATAACGAACGACAGACCGTCCGAGCGCAGGAAGAGATTCACGAAACCGCAGATCAGAATGCCGATGAGCCCCATGAAGAAGAACGAGCCCCACGACGTCAGATCGCGTTTCGTCACCAGGCCGTAGATCGACATCGCGCCGAACATGCCCGCTGCCGTGACGAAGGCCAGCTCGATCGATGGGATGTTGTAGACCCAGAAGATCACGCTCAACGTCAGGCCGTTGAGCAGCGAATAGACAAGGAACGCCGCCGCTGCCGTGCTTGGCGCCATGACGCGAATGCGGAACGACAGGAACATCACGATACCGAGCTCGGCGATGATCAATCCGAATCGCACCATCGGCATCTTGAGGACGATCCCCTGCATTGCCGGCGACATCACCACCCACAGAGCGGCAAAGGCCGTAGTCAACAGCCCGCCGAACATCCAGCCGTAGACCGAGCGGATGAACGCCCGAGTCCGCGTCTCCATCTCGGCTGTGCTCGCCGAGATCCAGGCCGGTTGCTGCTGAGAAGAATTGGGAAGCATCGAGAACCCTCCGTTAGACGGCGATCATAACGCGAACCGAGGGCCAACGTGACACGGCGACGAGTCGCGCGTCTGTGGTGGAGTAGCCCCTTTAGCAACTTCCACTTTTCAGTTGTGCTTGCAAATATCCGGTGTTAGCATCGCCGCCGGTCCGGAAACAATCCTTTCCATTTTTCAACATTGCTCGGAGGTCCCCGTGCTTATCAGGCCTTTTCTGGGAGGCGGGTGGGGGCGGATCGTGGCGGCGCTGGCGATTCTTGCGGCGCCGGTGGCGTTTAGTGCGACGTTGCTTTTTTCGAAGCCGTTGCATCTCGTGCGACGCGTCGATGATCCGATTGCCAAAACCAGCGTCACGATCGATGAATATTGCGTTGGCAATCGCGTGGTCACGATCCGAGGATCGAAAACGGCCATTGCGGACTATGACGCGCAACAATTGACGGAGATCGATCACGTCGAGCAGACGTGGAGCGTTACGTCGTTTGCGGATATCGCAAAGTCGCGTAGCGATCTTGACGGCCGTATCGGCGCTGGCGTTGCGCCGTATGCGGCGAAAGTGACTGAGTTGGGTCGAAAGACGACGTCCGCAGTGGATGCCTTTGTTGTCGAAGCGCCGCATCGCCGTATGGAGATTGGGTTCAATCGCAGCGTTACGTTGTCGCGCGCTGCGGCGGAAATCCTGATCGGGGCCGCATATCCAAACAGCCGGAGTCAGGAGCAGGACGCCATCCTGAATGCTGCCGTTGGTGTCGCGCACGTCTCGGCGAAGACCTTTTCGCGACTCGCTGGCGGACCAGCGATACAGGCGAGCCGGTTTCCGCTAGTTACCTCCGCCATGCTTGGAGGAACATTGAACGGCACTCGATGACGCGGTCACGGTCTGCCCTTGAAGCGTCCAGGCTGGCGTCGTGTCCTTTTTTCCTTTGATCGTCAATACACCGTGATGCTCTCCAGGCAGAAAGACCGTTGGCGGGTCCCCCTTCCCGACGGTCGAGTTAGCGGTGCCAAGGGCGATGCGAACCGGCACAGGATTCGGATTCTTGTATCCGAAGTCGGCGTCGAAATTCGCGCTGTTTCCTTTCTCCGACACGCAGTCGAATAGTGGGGTGACTGCGCGCAGATTCTGTTGAGGCGGACACGCCGGTGTCGTGTTCGAAACGACAGCGACACCACCGTCGAGCGACCATGACGGTGCCTGGTCATGCTTTGTCACCGCGACCAACGGGTACGAGTCTCCGGGACGAGGGGTATGGCCGGGACCGAAATACGTGGGCAACGCCGCGGTCGCGTCGTCGGGCCGTAACCGGTTTGCGGCGCCGACCGCGATGTACTTCCCCAGACTGTTTGGGCTGTCGTATCCAAAGAGGGCAATCATCGGATCGTTTTTGGTTGCTCCGCGGTCCACACACTGTACAAATGGCACCACGGCACCTGTTGACACCGCGAACCTCTGCACACGGGCATTGAATTGCAAGCGTAGCTGGTCGGGTGTCGGCAGGGTGTCCGTCAGTACCGCGGTTGCTTCCGAAGCCGCATAGGGCAGCCGGGACTTTGACAAATCCTGAGCCATGGCTCTTGCCTTCTCGCGATATGCCAGAGCCGTCGCGAGGTCGAAGTAGTTGATCCCTTCGCCCATCAGCGTTTGATACTGCCTTAGAAGAGCCAGCTTCAGCTCAGTGGCATAGCTTTCCGGCGTCCTTTGGATGGCATCCACATACAGAGACTCACGGAGAGCCTCATCGGTCGTCTGGTAGTCGACTACCCAATACGGCGCGTAGGACGAGTCTGAGTATCGAGTCATGATCTCTCTCGCGACGTTTGCCGCCATGGAAGTGCTGTGATCGTTCTGTGCCGCTGCTCTGATCAGTGCGAGCACCGTGGCATCGCGACCTTGCGGGCTCTCAATCTTAAGACTGACCTGGTCAGACACGAACGATACCGCTCGATCACGGGTCAGGATCTCTGCACGAAGAAAGTATTGGCCAGGCTGGTCGAAATGGTGGTAGCGGAAGAACGCCGGCATGAATGCGTCGCTTGGCGATGTCACGACGGTCCGCAGGAAGAATGTCTCCGAGTGAGCCGCAGGAATCCGCAGGCGTGAATCATTGCGTTCTGCGAAGGTGAAGATGTCGGGCAAGAGGCTTTCGCCGTCAGTTTGCAGGACGAGCGAGGTTCCCTCCGGACGGACGGCGCGCATGCGGAAGGTTCCCGTGAGTTGCAGCGGCTCGATCCCGATATTTGTCACCGTTAACGACACCATGGCGTCCAAGCCGACTAGAAGACGATCGGGCTCAAGGCGCAGCGTAACGACAGCGTTCTGTGTCGCGAATGCAGGAATGGCCACAAAGGAGAGAAGCGTGATCACGGTCGCAAGTGTCTTGTTCTTCATGTCGTCTCCTATGGCATTGGCTCGGCGGCCTGGCGGGCGGTTACATATTCGCTGTCGACAACCGAATTGCGCTTGACATAGTGGAGCTTGATGATCCCGTCGGCACGCTCGCCGTTGTGGCTGTCGTCGGTCCAGTTCTTAGCCATCCGGCAAAACATTCGTGGGTTGTCGAAGGCATTCTCGACACAATGACCGACGTCATCGCCGCCGGGCGGCCGGGGGTTGATGTTTACGCGCCACTGGTGGGTGAGCTCATGTGCGACGTTTTCAAAGGTGACGATATCAGGGTCAAGGTTCATCATGACCCCACCATCCTCATGCACCATGTCTTCGATCTTGCCGCGGAATGAGTAGCTGGCAAGCAGATCGAAACGGTCGGCCGTGACGCCAATCTGTCCATTGGTATCCGACCGTGCTGCTCCGATGAGCATGCGATGGTTCTCTCCAGCATGCGGAAGGTTTTGAAACCAATGCTGCGCGAATTGGGATGCCTCGGAAGGCTTGTCCGCTGTCGAGCGGGAGTCCGTGATTCCGTCGAACAGAGGAAGGAATGGCAAGTCCGCTGGCGTGAACAGAACATCTATGAACATCGTTGCGAACAGTTCGTCGACCGGTCGCGCTCCGTTCCCGTCAAACGGGCCAAGATATGCCACGTACACTTCATCAGTGGAGCCTCCGTTATTGGAAACACCAACGGCATCACCAAGGAAAACCCTTTGAGGGTCAGTGCTTTTCAGAAAAGCCCTCGCAAGCCCTGAATCTGTCAGGTGTAAGTGAGCGGCAATGTTGGCCTGGCGGTCGCGCGGTACAACCTCGACAAAATGCGATTCGCTCACAGGCCGAGCGCCTCCACCGTCCGAATGGACAAGAACAACATGATCGCCGGGATGAAACATCTTTACATCCTTGACGAAGATGTCGGTGTCGCCGGCCAGAGCGTCCTTCTCCAGGAATGAACCGCGGCGGAACATCGCATGTTGTTCCTCGTAGATCCGCTTCCATGCTGTGATCGGCGCACTCTTTGCGCAGGTATTCGGGCTCTCTTCTTCGCACGCGAACTTGCCATCGTCACCTGGTGCTCCGAAGCTCGCTAGGATCTGATAGTTGTCCCCGGCGAAACGGTCTGTCGCTTCCAAGACCAGCTCGACTTTTCCGTCCGGTCCGGAGGTTGTGGCCAGCACGCCGCCGTTTAGTGCTGCACACGTCGACTGCGCGGAGAAATCGTTGCAGCCAGAAGTCATGAGGATCCCTTTTCCACCCGAGAACGAGTCCTTGTTGTCCTTGTCGTGGGCATCGTTTGCCTGGACCACGTAGGGCGCAGTATCCGGAGGGTCGACCACGCGGAACCACAGGTTGAGAGCGGCACCGCTGCCGTCAGCCGTTGCCGTTCCGGGGAATCGGAATCGCGGCCGGGCATGAACATCATTGTTGGGCACCTGGTAGACCGACGGGTACGAGTCATCCAAACCATACTTGTGCGTCAACATCCGGGCGTTTGGTGGCGTATTCCATGGATTCGGTGTCGGGACCGCCTGGGCAGGATCCAGTTCGAACCGGAACACGGGAGGGGAGGATGTGACGCTGACTCCCGCGCTAATGTTGAACGGCCCGCCCAGCGGTGAACAATTGAAATGTTCGCTCGGTGCACCTGGCGTGGACGTGCGAACTTCTCCTGAGTTGCTGGTACTTACAAGGAACACCGCGTCCGCATCGGCCGTGAATGCCGACACGTCGATCTGTACTGACGAGTTTGCCGGCGGGGGCGTCGGTGCCGAGTCGCCCGGGCAACTGTAGGTGAGTACCCCCGTGCTACCTCCCTGGTGCGTGACAGTTGCGCCCGTATTCGCATCCAGCACATCGACGCTCCACTCACTGGGGGTATAGCTGAACATGTTAATAAACCCGCCGTGACCATTGCCGCAGTTCCATTCGCGGTCCGGAAGAACGGCCGGCCTCACGCTCCAGTTCAGCGTGGCAGTCTTGGTGCCTTGCGGTATCTCGACGAAACTGAAGCTCGTCGCTTTTTTCTCTAAGTCACGTGCGGCGAGTGGACCGGCGGCGACCAAGCCGATGAGCGCCCATGCGAGAATACTCCGCTCAAAGCGATGTAGTTTGAGCATATGTGTTTCCCGGCCGCGGCCGGGATCCTCCTTGCTGAATGACGGAAACCCAATTAGAGAGTAGTCGATGTCAAGAATGCGCTCAAGAGACGAAAAAGTGTCATCAAAAGCAAGCGCGGACGGGATTACTCCGCTTTGCCCTACCATTTCAGTCGCTCTTTTGCTCCTAGCGATCGTCGCCATTTCTCGGTGGCGTGTCCTCACTGGCGATGAGACATTCTTCTTGCGGGACCTCGGTACGACGCACCGGCCTGCTGCGATGGTTTTCTCGAAACTCGGTCTTGCGCGCACAAATCCCTATGCATCATTCGGTCAGCCGTACGCCGGAAATCCGAACCTCCTTGTGGCCTATCCGTTTCCCAAGTCGCCGGGCATCAGTGCACAAATCATTGTTCACCTTGCGCTTTGCTTTTCCGGGATGTTTGTTCTGCTGCGCCGGTTGGCGACGTCGCTGGAAGGGGCGTTTCTTGCGGCGTCCGCATTCACGCTGTCCGGCTACGTGCTGTCTGCTACGGCTTCGCTGAATTCAGTGACGACGATCGCCTGGATTCCATGCCTGCTGGTCACAGCAAGCATGCTTGCAGGAAGCCCGATCAGACTTGGCCGGCTGGCTGTGACGGTGTTTGTGATCTCACTTGCCTCTCTGGCCGGAGAACCGGTGCTCCTGGGCATCGCGCTGCTCATTGCTGCAGCGCTCGCTTTTGTGCTGGGCGGAGCGCGAGCTCTGGCCGCTTTCGCTGCTTGTGGGATTGTCGCGGCGCTGCTCATGTCGCCGGTGCATCTCGCAACCTTTGCGGCGGCGATGGATTCCGCGCGCGTCAGGCTCGGATTTACGTTTGCCAACGCGGCATCAGCGTCGTTCCACCCGGCCAGGCTCGTTGAGATTCTTCTTCCGTATTTCTTCGGCGATCCGTCGCATCTTGTTGCCGGCGGATGGTGGGGATATGCGGTTTCGGGTGGGATGCCACCGTATATCTACAGCGCGGCCTTCGGTGTCATCCCCCTGCTTCTCGCATTGATCGTCGGGGTAGCCACCAGATTTCGCGAGGACCGGTTCTGGTGGATCACCGCGGTTGCTTCATTCGTTCTGTCGCTTTCCGGGTATCTTCCCGGCGCGGAGTGGGCCTACCGGACGATTTCGCCGCTGCACGCCATCCGATTCCCCATCAAGTTCTATCTCTTTGTCAGCCTTACGCTGGCGATCCTGGCCGGACGCGCCTTCGATTACCTAGCCTCTGCATCCCCGCTTCTGCGAAAGCGAACGGCCTATGCTCTCGCTGTACTGTGCCTCGCCAGTCTCGCCCTCTCCTTCGGGTTGCAGCGGAACGCGACGGCCTTTTCCTCGATGCTGGCCCGCCACCTTTGGAACCCGGGTTGGCGAACACGGCCCGAGATCGTCCTGCAGCCCATCATTGAGTCAGTGCCGGGACGGCTCGTGATCGTTGCCGCGATGCTGTTCGCACTGCTGCTCTGGGCCGGTCGCCGGCGCAGCGGCTTCGGTCATGCGCTGCTTCTGGCGGTCGTGATCGCGGATCTCACGTCGGCCGCCGCGCCGCTCCTGCCTGCCATACCGTTAGCGAGGATCGGGCAACCGTCGCCGCTGGTCAGCCGCGCCCGCGCTTTGGATGGACCGATCTTCGAACGAACCGAAAAGGATCTCGAGCCGGTGCTCTTCGGACTGAAAGGGCGGTACGGCGCCGATGACGTTCGTGAATTGGCTGTGGTACAGGCGCGTCAGGCCTGGTCTCTCTCCGGCGCTGCTTTCGGAATCCGGTACGCATTCGACCCATCCCCGGACGGGTCGTACACGATGCGCAATCAGAGGATCGAAGATCTTTTGCTCCGCGCCGATTGGCCACGCCGGCTGAAGTGGCTCCGCGGTGCGGGCGTGGCGGGCGTGATTGCCTCCTCCATCCCTTCTGGAACCCCCGGTTTGCGCCCTATCTATCGCGAATCCGAACAAGAGACTGGCGTTCCCACGACCCTCTATGCGATCACCGATCAGCTTCCACGGGTTAGGCGTGCACGGCGGATCGTTGTCGCGCGGTCGATCGCCGAAGCAGTGTTGGCGTTCGAGCGATCGGACTTCGATCCGGGTGATGGGGTGGTAGTCGAGAGTTCCTTGCCGCCGGCTCCGCTCGTGGACGGAGGTGGTGTTGCTCGCATCCTTCGGGAGAGGGCGGACGAAATCGAGATCGAGACATCAGGTGACGCAAGCTCCGTGCTCTTGATCTCGCGAAGCTACACATCGCGGCTGAGGGCGAGCGTAAACGGAATCTCTGCGCCCGTCTTGCCTGCAAACGTACACCTCACCGCGGTCGCGGTCCCTCCCGGGGACGCGATCGTGCGTCTTACTGACTAGACGGTCGACGGCGAGCAAACCAACCCCGGGTCCTACTGCTGAGGTGCATTGAGAGTCTGCAAGGGTCAGCCCTCGAAGCTCAGCCGTCAACCGCCTGCGCAATATGAGGGGTGTTGCGCTTTAAAGAGTAGTCCCATTTTTTGACGGTTATGACTGGCTACAGCAATCGATCGACAAAAGACAGTCTCATTTTGTGACGCACGCGGATCGATGCGGGAAGGGCATTATTCAGCCGGCTGATCTACAATGACACGGATGCGTGACTATCACGCTGCAGGAGGCGAAACAGGTTCGCCTTCGGAAACGCTTCTGCCGTGTGTTGAAATCAGAAGTGTGCCCGCCGCTCAGGAACCATTCGCCGACGTATATCGTCGCCACGCTCCTCTTCTCGTCCTGATCGCCCATCGCGACTATCACGTGCCCATTGGCGATGCTGAATCGATCGTCCAAGACATTTTCACGCGATACTTCACCAACCCAGGCGTAGTTCGAGGAGAACTGAAGCCGTATTTCCGAGGGGCCATTCGTAACGAATGCCTAGAGTATTTACGGAAGCGCGACCGCGAGCGGACCCTGTTTGGTGAAACCGTTGAGGTTGAAGTCGACGACAAAGGCGACAGAGGTTCCCTCGCGGATACCATCGAAGTGCGCCTTGCCGTTGCTCAGACGCTCTCGCGGCTGCGCCCAAGGTGTCGCGATGCGCTTCGCCAGTTTCACTTCGAGGGACGGTCCATGCACGACGTGGCGACCAACCTTGATGTTGCGCCCCTCTACGTGCGCCAGCTCCTTCACCACTGCAGGAAAGCAGCGCGAGCAATCTTCGAATCGATTAGAGGAGTGTCGTCGTGAGTCACCTGGATGACGACGTGCTTGCCGAATATGCCGTCCTTGGCGAGGCGTACTCGGGACATCGGCAAGTTGCTGATCATCTTGGTGAATGCTCCGATTGCACTGTCCGGTTGAACGGCCTGAAAGCATTCTACGGAGCACTGAACGCCCGAGACACATGGGAAGCAGCAAGAGTTCTCGACGCGTCGCGCATTCGTGAAGAGCAGCTCCTCGCGTTCGCGGCTCGCTCGCAGCAGGAGTACGTCGATGCAAATGCGATGTTGTCGCCTTTGCTTTCAAATGCCGTGGCGTTTGTCCGCGAGCGCGTCGACCGGAGGCAAGAATATCGGACAGCCGGTGCAGTACGAGTCTTGGCAGAGGCAGCCAATTCGTCGTGCGAGCGCGAGCCGATTCATGCGCGGAACCTCGCCGATGCGGCGTTGGCGCTTGCCAACTCACTTCCGGCTGATGACTATCCGGAAGACGCCATTCGGTCTCTGCGTGGTCTGGCATGGAAGGAGCGCGCGAACGCGTTACGCTACTTGGCGGAATATGACGCAGCGCTGGAGGCGCTAGATCACGCCGCAGTTGAGTTCGAACACTTTGGAAGCCATGCCTTCGAATTTGCCAATCTCGCGTATATCCGGGCAGTAATCCTGACCTACACCGACCGGCTGGAAGAGGCGGCGGCGCGTGCCGCGGAGAGTGCCGCAATCTTTTCGGACCATGGCGATATCAATCGCGCCATGCGGGCGCGAAGCGTCCAAGCAGGAGTGCTGTACTACCGGCGGGACTACCGTGCTGCGGCTGTGATTTTCGAGGAGTTATTGGCGTTCGCGAATTCCAATAGTGATCACGTGGAAGTGGCACGACAGTCGTCTAACGCAGCGTCCTGTTGGATTGAGTTGGGTGAGGCGGAGCCTGCTGAACTCCTACTGCAAGCGGCGAGGGCGACATTCTTGTCGCAGGGCCTGCATACGGAAGCAGCCGCCGCCGACTGGAAGCTCGGTGTCGCAGCTCGAGTCGCTGGAAACATGCATGAGTCGGTAGCTCGGCTCCGCGCAGCGAAGAGCGCGTGCGAACGCTTGGGCATGGCTGACGAGGCGGCGAATGCGTCGCTCGATCTGATGGAGTCTCTTCTGATTGTTGGGAGACCCGGTGATCTCGCGACGCTGTGCGCCGACGTCATGCGCTACTACCGTCGAGCCGGG
>Ga0307511_10002749_pt1 | contig 18296 bp, 15 predicted proteins | sample 13_EM_MG_FD_200266 | JGI IMG/M metagenome (GOLD analysis project Ga0307511, IMG submission 200266) | Populus trichocarpa ectomycorrhiza microbial communities from riparian zone in the Pacific Northwest, United States - 13_EM | ecosystem: Host-associated > Plants > Roots > Unclassified | place... | reverse complement strand
GTTCGGTTTTTTAAGGCAAAAACCGGTTTGGCTCGGTTTTTCCGGTTTGGCTCGGTTTCTCGGTTTTGGCTCGGTTTTTTCTGGTCTGGCTCGGTTTTTTCCGGTTTTTTCGGTTTTGGTTCGGTTCGGTTTGGTTTTTTGCTTATAAAACCGAACCGAACCGGCCAGTTTTTTCAAAATTTTAATCGGTTTTTTTTTCGGTTCGGTTTTTTCGATTATTTTTTTTCCGGTTTTCTTGGTTTAATCGGTTTTTTAGGTTTTTTGCTCACCCCTAACTCTTGGAAGGTCTGTGGTAGAGAATCCTCTTCATGTTTGTATATATGAATTCGATCGAGCCAATATTACTCCAAGAAGTGAAAATTGTAGTTGTGGTGATAGCTAAAATATGGTGTAAAGAGGATGGGATGCACATATTGATATGTATCTAATCACATCTCGGTAATGCATCGTAACTAGCTAGGTTTTGCCCTTGCCATAAAAAAAATATTGGGTGAGTTTTCTTGGTTCCAACAATTATAAAAAGAGATGCGTTCTTTAAAATACTCAACTCTATTCTTGTCCTACAAAATAGAAAAAAATAATTGACATTGAGAGCCTTAAATAAGGAAATTATTTATTAGGAAATTAACTCTTATTCCATCTTATACAGTAAAACAAGTAGCCACATGCTAGAAAAACTCAATTTCTTCTCGGCCTTTTGTTTCATGAAAAATAATTTTTTAAAAATAATTTTTCAAATTTTCATGTATTTATTTACTATTAAAAAAGTTAGTCAATGAAAAATACTTTTCAGACAAAAAAAAAATTAGCTTGGTTTTCAGGAAAGTGTTTTCCTTTTATTTTGGACAGAAAACACTTTTCAAAAGTTATAAAAAAAATTTAAAAATATCTTATTATTTATTGATTATATCAAATTTGATCCTCAATCTTTTGATTGCTATATCTTTTGTTTTGTATTTTTTTTATTATTATTATTTCAATTTTATCCCTTAGAATTTGATTTTTATATCAACTTTAGTTCTTATTTTTTTAATTATTATTTATTCTTTTCTTAATTGAAATGTTTTATCTCTCAGATTTGGTCTCTATTCTTTTTATTGATATTTATTTTATTTGAAATAATTTATGAAATTGAAATTCTTTTTCAATTTCATCCTCTTTCAATTTTTTTATCTATTAGATTTGGTATCTATTTTTTTATTGCTATATATTTTATTTGAAAAAAATTATGAAATTAGATTATTTTTTTCAATTTCATTCTTCAACTTTTTTTATCTATCAGATATGGTTCTTATTTTTGTAATAAACTTGAAAAAATTAAAACAATAATAAGTTATTTTTCAGTTTATTTTTCATGATATAATCAAATACTGAAAAATATTTTTCAACTCATTTCTGATGTCATTAACAAATATCAAAAATAATATACGTTTTTAGAATTTACTTTTCATAAAATCAATTATTAAAATGAATCACTTTCTAGAAACAAACGGACGCTCATGTTAAACATGAAAAACTCCCAACCAATATTCACTCTATTATTCAGTCCATAAAGTCCATTAAACAATTCCCAAAATTTCGATCAGTCCCATGATCTCTAGCTATTGTTCTGTGTGAAATGTCGGCCTCAAGACATGTTACAATCGTGTTATAAATCCATTTATTAAGAAACTCATTAGGACAATAATATATACTACTTTTTGTTTATTTTGTATGTCAAAACAAATGTTGAACCATTGGATGCATCGCAGTATCAGAAAGATGCCTGCAGAAGACATCGTTCATAAAATCTTTTATTTTTTTTTTAGAATTCATTTTAGAAGGCAAAAGAATCGAACAGGTCATATATAGGACATGAAAAATCAAACAGGAGTCAGAACTTCATACATTTCGAAGTAAGTGTGAGATGGTGTTCTTGTCCACCGAATGAAGTTGTTGTCTGCATCAAAACAGGATCTCTCCATCTTTTAGGTGTCATTCTTCATTATATATACACTGCCTGATGCCAATTCATGTCAGGGGAAGAGAGGATGGAGATTGCAGTAGATGAAAAGCAAGCAACCCAAAAGGTTGCAAGCAAAAAGGGTGGCCTTAGGACCATGCCTTTTATTATAGGTAAACTAGTTTTTTTTTTCTTTTTACTAGTCCTCTAGAATTTATTTTAAATGCAAAAGATGTTAATTTGATCGAGCACATGTTCTGATTGTGTGATTATAATGATCTTCGCAACATTATTCACAACATTATGTAATTGATTTTAGAGAACACAGGATCATCTGATGAATTTTGTGGAATTCTTATTGAATATGCAGCAAATGAGACATTTGAGAAGGTTGCAGGGGTGGGGCTTCAAGCAAACATGATCTTGTACTTACGAAATGAATACAACTTGAGTAACGCTTCCGGGGCCTACATACTGTCTCTGTGGGGAGCAATATCATATTTTATGCCCATCCTTGGGGCTTTCATTTCTGATTCTTACTTAGGTCGGTTTAGTGTGATTGCGTATGGAACAGTCATCAGCCTTCTTGTAAGCGAGTTTTATATATTTTTATTTTTACTTTATTTATTTATTGCTATGATCAATCTGAAAATTGTTGACTGTGGCTTACAGTATCAATAACAGTCATTGCTGTGTTGTTGATCTATAATAAGCGCGTTCCCATGTGACTATGTCACTATTTCTTCTTTCAGGGAATGATTGTGTTATGGTTAACAGCCCTTATTCCACATGCAAGGCCTCCCCACTGTGCCCAAACTGATGATGATTTGAAAGATTGTGTATCGCCAAAGCTAGGACAGTTTTTGCTTCTATTTTCATCGTTTGCTCTATTGGCCATTGGGGCTGGTGGCATTAGACCATGTTCCTTGGCCTTTGGAGCAAACCAGATTGATAATCCCACCAACCCAAAAAACCAGCGTACATTGCAGACCTTCTTCAATTGGTATTATGCTTCTGTTGGAATCTCAATCATGATTTCAGTGCTAGTCATAGTAGCAATTCAAGATGCGGCAGGTTGGGTTGTGGGCTTTGGAGTTGCGGTGGGGTTCATGCTCTTGTCAACTATCTTCTTCTTTTTGGGCTCTTCACTATACGTTAAAGTCAAAGCAAACAAGAGCTTGGTAGCTGGCTTCGCCCAAGTAACAGTTGCAGCTTGGAAGAAGAAGAACCTTGCTTTGCCACCAATGGAGTATGCTGCATGGTACCATCACAAGGGCTCAAAGCTTGTCGCACCAACAGAAAAACTTCGGTACAATCGTATATTATCATATATGTTTTATGCGTACTCGTAGTGCTATAAGTTCTTTGGTCATCATTCATTAATTTGAATTTATGATAGTGATCATGATGCTGTATATGGGTGCCCTATGCTTTAGAGTGTCGAGAAGTCATAGGTATCTCTGTCCCTTCACAGGTTTTTGAACAAAGCATGCGTCATTGGAAATCCTGAGAAAGATTTGGACTGTGATGGATTGGCTATAGATCCATGGAGACTCTGCACGGTTAAACAAGTAGAAGAGCTAAAATCACTGATCAAAGTCCTCCCCATTTGTTCCACTGGTATCATGATCGCAGTGACTCTAAACCAACACGCATTCCCTGTACTCCAAGCCACCACCATGGACAGGCACTTCATAGGGAACCAAAAACTCCCAGCAGGCTCTTATGGTGTGTTTACAATCCTTGCTTTGACAATATGGGTTGCCGTCTATGATCGACTTTTAGTCCCATTGTTAGCCAAGTTCACCAATAGACCTCAAGGACTAAGCAATAAGCAACGTATGGGTATTGGCATAGTGATCTCATGTATAGCCACTGCAACGGCAGGAGCAGTGGAGAACAAGCGACGAGCTACTGCATTGAGACAAGGGTTGGCAGATCATCCGAGGGATGTCGTTGACATGTCTGCAAATTGGCTAATTCCACAGTATTGCCTTGTAGGTTTAGGAGAGGCTTTCAGTGCAGTTGGGCAGATAGATTTCTTTTACTCTCAGTTTCCGAAGACCATGACAAGCATTGCAGTTGCTCTTTTCTCACTCGGTATGGCAGTAGGGAACTTAGTGGCCAGTCTAATCATAGGAATTGTGGATGATGTGACCAGAAGAGGAGGGAAAGTCAGTTGGGTATCAGATAATCTGAACAAAGGTCACTATGATTATTATTACTGGCTTCTTTCCCTCCTGAGTCTTGTGAATTTCTTCTACTATTTGCTATGTAGTTGGGCTTTTGGGAGCGAGGATAGGGAGGAATATGATGATGGAGAAGCCATGGAAGAGGTAGAAATGCACCCATCTGTGGGATCTCCAATCAGACATGTTGGTGTTTGATGCTTATTCATTATTGGATTTCCCTTGATGTTAATGTCCTCCATGTCACAATGAATGGCGAACTGTCTTTGATTTGTGAAAATAAGTAATATCTTTCTTTTTTTTTTTGTTAATTTTAGATGTCTGGTGAGCTTATACGCATCTTAACTAATTTCCTGAGATCCTAAAATTAATGATCATATAAGTTTTCAGTGGATCTAAGGTTTGTAATACTCAAATTGATAATCTCTAGAAAATAAATCTAAAATCTGATCAATTAAACTATATCCCTCAAAATTAAAAACAAGAATAATATCTTTTTTTTTTTAGTTTAACGTGGGTGTCCGGACCAGCTTGCGCGCAGCTCGACTAATCCTACGGGCCCTGAAGTTAACGATCATGTAAACCTCCAGTGGCCATCATATAAGCAACCACAGGGCTCGAATCTGAGACTACAGAGGGAGCAAACCTCTTGGTTCCAAACTCTTACCACTGGGCCACCACCTAGACGGTTATCAATAATAATTGAAGAAGCAAAACCAGAGCAGAAATTCATTCTACGTACTGTCTTTTTTTAGAAAAATCGACACTATCGAACAAATATATACTCTATTATTTTGAGGGAAATCAACCTTGTCCACAAATATTTGTCCAAAAATGAAAATAGAGTCGATGTTTTCTACTGTAAATGGTTACACGAACAAGCCAAATGAAAATGACTTTATAGCATGACAAAGCTTCCCGTTATGCATGCATTTCTATGATTATAAATTGTTCCAAAAATAGCACTTTCAAATAAATCTTAAAAGGAAATAACAAAGAAGTAGAAATAAACATTATATTATTATTTAAAAAACTAAAACAACATTATTTTTAACCGTTTAAAAAACATTATCCATACATTCACGTGCAGATGTGATATCATAGACAGAGGCTAACACTTTGTCAGATAGAGTAGCATTGATCCAACTTAGTACACACTGATCTTTCTTATTCCAGAGAATATAATCTGGATTAAGAGAATGTGAGGAATCCTCTGGATTATCATCAATGAACTTTGATGGACACGGTTCAGAACCATCCACGAAGCCTATCAATTCATGACTTTTTAATACTGGCACAATCTGAGATGACTAGTTTGAATCACTCAAGTTTGATTGATACAAGGTGCCCAATGTTAGGTGGAGCAAAGTTCACATTGGAGGTAGCAGCAGAAGAGATTAAAGCCATAGCAAATAGTAGTGAAAGATCTCTAGGTGTATGCCAATAGCTCTTATACCATGAAAACTAAACAGAATTTTAGAAGAATGAAGAATTTGCAATAGAGTTCAAAAACATTCAAAAAAATACAGTAGTTATTGTTTATCTGCAGAATTCAAGTGTTGAGGAGACAAGGAAGAATTTGAATTTGGCTGAAATTCCTGAGATTTACATTCAATAAAACTAGCTTCCTCAAGACTTTAATCAATAATACTTGAGCAATCCAATTTGATGGGTATGCACAATGAGCCAGAATCACAGATATTATAATATGAAAACTTGCGCCAAGTGTACGGCAGCTGTTTCCAATGGATGAAGTCACTGTTAAAATACCATGATATGTTCCTCAATCCTTTAATCTCATTTTGATGCAAAAATGTCTTCTAAATCTTTGTACAACTGATTCGGTTTGGACTTTAAATCTGAAGAGGTCTTTTGAGATGAGCTCCCACTCCATTTGTTTGTCCAAAATCCACTCCATTTAGTTCGACTGGTTGAAGGATCCTTCTGTGATCCACTTCTTTCTTTGCTGAAGCTGGCCCGTGCTAATTCTCTTAGTTGTTTCTGCCATGGTTTATCTGGCTTGCCAGAGCCCTTGCTCCCTGAGATTTTGTTTCTGTCAACAGAAGAACCAGTCTCTCCCCCAGTTTCTCTATCACCATGCTGTCTAGCTGGTAGTTTGCTTTCCAGGTTTTGGCTCAATCTTCTCGGAATGAAAAACAAGAGAAATCCAATTGATGCAGTTTTCAGACCTGTTAAGAAATACTGCTCAGAGGGATCCAGCCACTTTATCTGTCTATACAATGCGTACCATTCATTGACCATTTGTGCCAAGAATCCAATTAAGAAAAGTAAAATCATGAAGATTCCAACTCTGGTTTCTTCTCTAGTCGATAATTTCTTCTCCAAGAGAATGAAACAAGTAGCAAAAATACTAACTTGGCTGGTAATAGAGATTATCTCAACCAGTTGGACCTTTTTCTTAATAAAAGGCTTCTTAAGGACAAGGAAGAAGAGCTGAAAGAAAGTGATGGACAATAAGACGACTGTTGGAGTTTTAGAGGACCAGTTATCCAGGTAGGCACCAGCCACAATGCCCAAAGAAACTCTCTTGACTGACTCAAGCAGTGTGTAGTATATTCTAAGAATTCCAAACAGCTTCTGTATAAATGGTGCTTCTGCATCTTCTGTTTCATCATCAGAGGCAATGATATGATCCCCTTGCTTGCGGGGAACCCCAGCAATTTGTGAGAGCATGTATTTAGGGGGGCCTCTTAGATCTTCAAATAAAGGACCTAACCTGATTAGATATACAGAGTTTGATTTATTCTTCCATGTCCACTGGCCTCTCTTACCAGGACCTAAAGTTACTCGGGTAATATCTCGATACCAGTGAAATATCTGACCTTCTTGATGGATTTCCTTGTACTGAAGTAGCTTTCCAAAAGTGATTCCAATAGAAAGAATCAGGAGCAAGGCCAGCAGTAAGAATCCCACCACACCCAGCAGCAAAATGCCAACTATAATCCCTGATGCTGTCCCTCCTTGAACCATAAAATAAAAATCAATTAACTGTAACAAGTTGTATACGTTTGGGGAAACAGGTATGTAAAGAGTGTAATACAGTTGGATGCTGTGATAGAAACAAATATCAATCAATGTGATGGATCAACACCATTTCCAACAATGAATGGAAGTTTAGTGTGTAGATCTTCAACCTTGTATGCAACTAGTGTATAGCAGTACATACAATGGTAGTGATGTATAGTCTAAAGAATAGTCTATAAGAGAAAGATACTACAAGAAAAAATCGGAGACGGAGCTTAGTAGATGGCATCAAAGGGTTTCGGTATCGACATTTGTGAAGAAAACCACTCTGACCTATTGAAATAAATTTGTGGGATTCCAAACATTCGTTTAGATTAGTATCATCAATAGATCAAAGATATTCCATTATGGGTTTCCACACTGAAGTATTAAGCAAAAGTTTAACAAGAGGGGCCTATAATCATATAGGGATTGGAAAAGGCATCACATGTTACAACAATGATAAACTATTTCTCATGCAGCACCTCAAACAAATGAAAGTAAAATATGGTTTTATATTTTCCACCCAAAAAAGTGACGGTCACATAAGTACATGAAAAGGATATAAATGATTTAATTGGAAATATAACAAGAGCAGAAACAACTAATTTTTTTCTGGAAGCTTATATTTGCTTCCAGTGGAATGCATAGACGAGGTGATATATAAATGGAAGAAAAATGAAAATGAAGGTTACCTCTAACTAGAGAAGCTGAGGCCTTGCAAATACAAGGTAAAGCAAGAACAGTGAGAAATATCTCAAATCTTGGGAAGGTCAGTGCTCCATAGTCCCTCTGCTTATCAGCAGTTCTTTTCCTTAATTTTATAATAAATAAGAGTATGACATGGAGCAGTACCAAACTGACACCAATTACAGCTAACCAGAACATGCTTCTATCAAAATCCCTCCATCTGCAAGAGATAAAAGAGTAAAATATTATCTTGCAGCACTTGAAAGAAGGTCCAAGCAGGAACTTCTCGTGATAAAAAGAAAGACAAAAATACCATAAAAAATAGAAGGAAAAATAAAGCAATTGGAATTCACATTATCTGTTTTGATCATGAACATCGTTTTGCAATAAAGCAAGATAGTTAACCAAAAATTTTGGCAGCACCTATGCAAAATAATCAAATAAATGAGCATTTTATGTGGTATGTTCTTGGTAGTTTTCCTTTTTGATAAACACGCACATTTATAATGGCTGTTTCTATATCAGTGAACTTTCATCATGTCTCTAGCATGAGAAGAGTGGAGAGCATATTGAAAAAATAACAAAAAGCATTACAAAATCTCACCCATTCGAATGTTGTGGATCTATAATATGTTCTGCTTCTGGTTTAAAATTTTGACTCTGCATACAAATAATGGAACCTGTCATATATAATAACAGCTATTTGAAACTGAAAACAAGTATCTGGAAAATGGTTCCTGACCTCAAAAAATGATATGTACTCCATTGGAGCAAGGGGCAATCCAAACACCGGAGAAGACTTATTCCCACTCTTCCCTTCCAGTTGCATGTTCTGGGATATATCATGAGTTTTTGAGATGTAGGAATTTAATATGGAAAACGAATTTGATTTCACCATGATTGGATGAACACCCCCAGTTTCCCATGGGAGAATGAAGTAGGGAATGCTCCATTGTAAACCTTTTGCAAACTCATAATATTCGATTGGCAGTGTAACAGCCAACCATCTTGACAGCGCAAAAACCTGAATATGGCATGCACTTCTCTGTATATATAAAAAAAATTCTCTTAATTTTCATGATGATGGAAATGGACAGCTCACAAGCTTCTATTATTCCATTCACAACAGATATAAAATTCAATAAAGGATGGGCGTTTACACTTTATAAATTTCATTCCACTAATTTCAACACCAATTTATCTCTAGCAAATTACAAGTACTAACTATAATCTCATGAATATAAAAGACAATTATGAAAATATTGAAACAATGTCCATAGTATCTGAAAATACTTTGAGTTGAGGTGCAGAATTGTTGTCTTTTAGAAATCTTTCTGATATATAAAGTCATCAGGAAGTGCAGAATATAAATTTTAAATTTGGAGGGAAACCTTTCCAGCCCAAATGTAAAAGACCATTAGAAATTGTAAAATGCCATGAAAAACCATGTGAATACCATAGGAGATAACTTTTAGGTTAGTATCATACAAAAAGATTCCTTGTAGGTTCAGCTGTCAGTAAAGGAGACGGTCTTGAAAATGCCCCAGCAGAGAGAAGGCTAGCAGTTGACAGAGTGAGTAGCCCAGCGGCAAGAGAAGTAGCAAGGAAACAAGCAGTTGCAAAAGCAGAGATTACAGATGATATCATTGGCACAGAATCTGAAAATATATTTCAGAGTATAAATAAGCAAACACCCAAAAAGATCCAAGGAAATCACCTGCAAGATATATACATTGCACAGCAATAGGAAACGGAGAGTATATAAAGAAAAATTAATATCTTACGTCGTCTCACTTGTAAAATATTAGATCCTAGATTTTTATTTCCAGCAACATCCCCAGTTACATTTTGAGGAACACTGACAGAAACAACATCATCATCTGCTTTTACCTCTGCAATGTATTTGCTCCTACTTATTTCATGAAAGCTGGATTGCATTAAAACAAAAGAGTAAGCTGTTTCGCAAAACTATTAGACATATTCATTTTGTAGAACTATTTTATTGTGTTTGTGGTGTGAGCGAGAATGAGAGTGTGTGCACATGCACTCATTTTTGTGTAGGTTCGTAATTGCAACACACGAGTTGGTAAGAGTTGGCTTACCCCTGCAAATGACCCCCTCCGATAGATAGAAAAGAGGAGTTGAAGCCAAATACTGGCTTCATGAACTTAATTGATATTGGAATGCTATGTTCCCCTGTCCTTGTATTAGACAATGTACTCAGTCTCACAACAGGTCTTTGAGAATCTGAAACTTGCATTAATACTCATATCAGAAGATTATAATGATATCTCAAATATCTCATGTAAACATGTTTAGCTCAATTAATGGTAAAGGGACAAAAAAACTTATAATCAATCTGAAAGTTTTCAATTTCAACAGGAAAGGGAGGGAATATGAAACCTAAATTTTATAACATATTTTTTATCCTTTTTTATAACCTCTTATAACTATGGTAGATTGTACCATAAAGAAAAGTAGATGGGGCAATTGGAGAAACTGAGGTCCCTGGCCTGCTTATAATAGAATTTGAAAGAAGGCTGATTGTAATGATTGCAATGCTGGATAAATTTGCAACCTGAAAGAAGACAGCACAAATGCAGTAAGCATCAAAACATACGAGCAAAAAATGGTGCAAAGACAGAGATATGAGCATCAAGACAAACAAATTAACCGCGGACACAGATTGACCTGAAAGCCAAATTTTCGGTTCATAAGGTTTTCTCCACTTATAGGAAGAAGCACTCCCTCACTTGTGTTGAGAGAATTTAGAATTTCGGCAGATGAATTCAAAATAGGTTCTGAGAAGTACAAGTAAAACTTCAAGTTATCATAATTATTGGTTGCCTTGACTGTTCTGATTTCATTATTAAGTTGAAGTAGCTTCTCTGGAATGTGGATCCTCAGGTCAACAAACACCCTTCTTCTATCTGTAGAATAAACCAATTGAACAGAGCGAGATGAGAAAACTTTCATGGAAACAGAAATGGATGAAACAAAAGGCTGGAAAAGGATCCTTGACTGAAGTCTTCCAGTATGTTCAATTCTTAAGTGAGAAATACAGAAACAAACTGCTTCTATATAGCTATAAATAAAATTTTATAACGCAAGAATCCAATATAAAAGGGATGCAAAATTTTAACAGTTCAACTTTTGTTAGTTACATGCATAAAAATATAAATTTGGTTTAAACCTTCTTGTTGAGCTCAAAGCAGAAAACAGTTTTGACAAAAAAATGCTGCACATAATGGTTCCAAAAAAGAATTTGAGGAATGAACAACAAAACTCACCAAGATGCACAAAGAAACTTGAATTGGCAGCTCTTGTAAATCTGTTTCCAGCAGCGTCAGTACAGAAGTTCTTATCCATTACCAGTACCACACGTCCATAAAAAACATTAGGATATAAACCCACCAGAAGAGTATATTTCAGATTTGGTTCGAGAACAGTGAGAGAGGATGGTATTACTTGGCCAGCACCATAGACTATCAGCTGTAAATAGATGCATAGAAATCCATAAGAACTAGTTTCATCAATACTTCACTTGAACAAAGAGTATGTAGCATCTCAACTCTTCTTTATAGACCTAGGAATACTATTAACTGTATATTGATCCATCCAACAATAACCTTGCCTCAATCCCAAACAAGTTGGGATCGCTATATGGATCCCTTTGTGCCATTCCATGCAATCATAGATCAAATCCTCCTCAATATCAAGAGCCTTAAATTTTGCTCTATGAGAACCAAGATACTCATGTTAAGTCTGAAGATCGTAAGAAACTTCACTATAAAATAGATCAGCAGATGAGCACACAACATTTTCAACAATGCTTAGCTGGCAATCAATATTATTTAGGATTTCTTGAATCTATATTTAAGACACTCATGTGAATCAAACAAAACTATATTTAAGCGGTGGGAAAGATAAAAGGTAGTTTTCTATCCTGATACCACAATTATAACTATGAATAGCTAATGTATACCAATAACATTGAGTGAGCACACAGAAAAAAGGGAGGTTAATATAATTTCATTGAACAACTACTCACATTGCACGCATTCACAGATGAACATCCAAAACCTCCTCCTCCAGTACAGGGTTCAGTGAAAGAAATATTTACAGAGACATTAAGAGCATTTGTAAATGATTTTGATGCAGTTATATACGCTGTTGGGGGTATGGTATCTGCAAAAAGGATAACTGATATTAGCAAGAAATTCAAAGTCTCTATAACTTCCATGTTCCTAAATATACAACTGTGAATTTACAAAGACTTGCATACTCAATATCACGCTTTGTAACTTCATAAACCTAGCTTTCTTCATTGACAGCATTTGTTTATAAGCAAGAGCTAATTCAGTATTCTTGTTTTGTAAATTTGAAGTGTGATTAAGCTTTCCCAGGGCAAATATCAGCCAAAAATTTGTACATTTGTGAAGAAAATAAACGAATTTCACAATATTTACTCAAAAAGAATGAAGGAAGGTTTCTTAACCAACAGTCCAGTTATAGGTAGCACAGCCAGCTCCTTGAGACCCATTGATGCAGACCTCAAATGTATGGTTTCCATCCTGCAAACCCTGGTATGAAACCTTAGTAGCTCCGCAATCAGATTCAGAGCCGCTATCTAGCTGCATGCATGTTATTCAGTTACAATAAGTTACAGCCAAAGAAGAAGAGGGAAAGTTTCAATTGAATGAACCAGCAATGCCATTAAACCAGAAGATAGAAAGAAAGCCGAATTTTCTAACATTTTCTCCAGGTTCTTTTTCCAGGGATGAGTTTTCTTCAAATGGTTGATAAGAAGGTCTTAGTTTTTTTGCATTCACAGGTATGATGCTTACTCAGCACTAGTGAAGACCCAACAACATATCAGCAAATCCCCCGTGCAGATTTATTTACAAACTCACCAAATTGAACTTGCCTAACCTCAAAAGAACATAATGCCTAAGATACTAATTCAACTGTGTAAAGGAAAGAGAGAATAAAGCAGCACCAAAAAACTATTAATCAAGAAGAAGAAGAAAAAGAAGTATCATCCAAAATAAAGTACGCAAAAGCAGCAACTAATCTAAGTTCAGAAATGAACTAACCTTGCAACTGAAGCTACAGTTTGTGCAGGAGTTCACATCCCCACCCACTAAAACTTGAAACTCAAATGTGGCTATGTTCAAGTGTGAGAATGCATGAGGTGCCTTCAAGAACTTCACAAATACCTCTGCATCTTCACAGAGAGCTCTAAAGCACAGAAATAAAAGTGCCCAACAAAGCAAAACCAGCCATGAAAGTTTGGGCCGACCCATTTCGGTAAAGAGTCTAAATTGATGACTGTAGCATGTAGAGGCTGAAATCTACAAGACAATGAGAGACATTTGTGTCTAGAGACACAGTCTGAAGTTAAGGATCAGAGACGGGCATTGTATGGAAATAGGACTGAAAAAATGTGGTAAAAAAGGACAGAGAAGGGTTAGAAGAAATAATGGAAGTAAGAGAATGGATTAGAATAAGGTTTTATTGGATGATGAAGGTTGTGTTTAAGGAAATTGCACATGAGACTGACACTGTTGGACAATACTGTTTCAGCAAAGATAAGAGTCAGTGAGATAGATAGAGAGGGAGGGAGCGAGGGAGGGATTCCTCAGGAAGTAATTTATATTTGAAAGAAGACAGGCAACGCAATAACAAAGAAGCATCATTTCTGATTTTGCCATAAAATCTTGTCAGGGACTGAAAATGTTCAAGACTAGCCAGTAGCTTTCTGTCGAAATCTGGAGAAAAAGTATTTCCAAAACTAGTACAGTTACGAGGCTCAGTTTATAATCAAATCAAATTAAAATCAAAGCTTAATTCCCCATAAATTTATTATTAAGTAATAAAATTTAATAAAAAAATCAATTTAATAAAAATATAATAAAATAGTTGAAGTCTATTTGGATTAATTTACAAAACTTAATAAAATAAATAACAAACTGAAATAAATAACAAAATTTAATTTATAATCAGCCAAATATTAAAGATGTTGAATAATAAAATTAGAAAAAAAAATTCAATTAAGTAAATAGATAAAAAAAAAACTTGAGTCAACTAGATTAACCCACCAAACTCGTGACATGAGTTATGAGACTGAAATAACCATAAAAAAATAGAAGCACATCACAATAAATTATGAAGTCTAATATCCAATAAATCAAGTATTGAATGATGAAATTAGAGAAAAAAAACATAGGTTTTTTTAAAAACAAAAAAAACACTATTTGACTAGAACGGAACGACCGGAACAGAATCGAAACATTCCAGGCAGAATTTGAATGGAATTTCCGTAACATGCCAAGATTCTGAGCAAGATTAAATATGTTTTGATTTAAACTGTTTTTTGAACTAAAATGAGATGTATCGGCCATTTCAGGCGGAACGAAAGATAATTGACAACCTTGTGTAATACATGCAGAATCTATTAAGACACGCATGTATTACATGTACATATACTAGTCGCGGACGTAACGTATTGTGCAACCACCTACTGCTTGATTTCAAAATTCATAACCCTTTTCCCCTCTTCATTTTCCCCTTCCCTTATTTCATTATTTTCCTTCCTTCTCCCTCCTCTAAGCGTCGCTCGAAGCTCAGCCCTAGATCTCTCTCTCCACTATGAAAAAACCATATCTATCTTTATTGCGATAGACCTCATCTTTCTCTCTCTCTCTCTCTCTCTTCACTGTCAGTTAAGACATATATGTACTACATGCACGTATACTAGTCACACATGTAGTACATACGCAACTGCTCAATTTTAAAATGCATAACTTTTTCTTTTCTTTTCCCCTCCCCTTATTTCTTTCTTCATTTTCCTTCTCTCTCCTTACAGCGTCCCTCGAAGCTTAGCCCATTAATCTCTCACTCCATCATGAAAAAACCCTTTCTCTCCTTTTATTGCAACATACCTCATCTTTCTCTCTTTCTTTTTATTGTTGATTTTCTCTTTATCTCTCTGCCCGCGATAATCTTTCTAGCTCATCATTGTTACTACCACCACCCACAAAAGCCCCGTTAAACCAATTTAAGGTATAATTCATCTTTCCCCTCTATTAATTTGATATTTTGTTAAGCTAATTTATGGATTTTTTAGGATTAAGGGTTTTGGGGGTTTTGTTGATTTTGCTTAAATTAACTATAATTTAGCTTAATTAGATATAAAAGTAGTCAATTTAATTGTATAAATTGCATTATTTAGTGAGAAAAATCGATGAATTATGTTGTGTTGATTACATTAAGGTTTTAGGGTTTTTGTTAATTTAGGGTTTTTTTTAATTTATCACTAGCATTGTAATTCAATTAATTTGCTATATTGATAAATTAGCATGTGTTTTGTTGTGTTTTTCACATAATATATCTTCTATAGTAGGAGTATTATGTAATTATGGTGGTACTATCGTCAATATCGATAATGATATCACTTACCATGGAGAAAGTATTGAGTTCTATAGTTTAAGATTAGACAATTCATTTATTGAACTTAAAGTTTTAGTATGTCAAGGGATTGGTTGGAATTTGTCTAAAATTAACGTTGACATTACTTGGATGATGCTAGGTGGAGGCCATCTGAATTGTTATGTCGTTGTGCCTATTATTAGTGATATAAGTTTTAATGCAATGATTGGGTTGGTCATCGTAAATGATTTGTAAATGTTAGAGCTCACTTGAATAATAGATCTAAATAAGAAAACTCATTTAGTTTGGAGTTCACTCAGGTCCTAAGTTACAATCAAAGGATCACACAAGCATCACGAGTAACAGGTCCTTCTAGGATAGATAATGATGAAATGAACCTAACATCAACTTAAGAAATTATACATATAGAAGCTCAGTTATGTATGGTATCTGTTTTATATTGTTATAATGAATCTGAACGAAGTGATGAGAAAGATAATTATCATGTCGATGATGTAGTTAAGGAAGATAAGGAAGATGAGCAATATGAGCCAATAAAACAAACAATGAGACCTCTTATTCTTGAATTTGAGGATGTTAGTGGGTCTGCTCATATAAAAAGTTTTGGTTGGGTTTTATGTCATAGGAATTCATGCTTAACTATTGAGTTCGAGGTTAGATAAATGTTCCGAACTAAGGCTAATTTAATTAATGCAGTTAAGCAATTACATGTAAAGAATACACTATAATACAAAGTGCAATGTTTAACCATAATTTATGTTCAATTATAGTGTAAGCATAAACTAGCATGTCAATGGTATTTGTGTAGGAGATATCACGAGAATTCCAGTTCATTTGCGATTTCAAAATTGAAAGCGCCTCTCACATGTCACAATCAAATGGTTATGCAAGCTCACCGTCATACATGAAATGTTCCAATGATATCTAGGCTCGATGAAAAAGTTAACTTTATTTCTTATATTACATAGTCACATGATAATTTTTTAAATCTTTTTAATAATTATGTTTAAATTTGATTAACATAAATTTAGGGTGAATCAGTTAAACCTCATCATCATGCACCCATATATCTAGATAAGCATGTTCGTTCATATGTAATCAAGGCTAGATTTTTCAAGATTAGTCACCTAAAAAACATAAATATCGATCACAGTTTGATTGCAGCTAAAAAGCATAAATATCGATCACAGTTTGATTGCAGCTAAAAAGCATAAATTTTGATCATACTTTGATTATAGTATTAGTAATGCAGTGGAGGCATGAAACCCACATGTTCCACGTTTATATTAGAGAGACGTCACCAACTCTGCGAGATGTAATCATGTTAGTTAGTATTTTGATTGATGGAGCTCCTGTCACAGACCCTACAACTTTTAATAAAGATAAAACGCGTCTCCATCTATTGGGACATGTGTCTTTTATTAAGGGATATAAGAGATTATATTAGGTTGATGTGGTTAAAGAAGAATTTTGAAACCCCCTAGAGGGCTCGACGTAGATTGTGTGTGCATTATTATGCTAAAGCATACATAAAGCGTATGTGTTAGGGGCATGATCTTCACCGGTTTGATAGCCAATGCAGTGTCATGTTACTTTTTATCACTGCTTGAAAACTTTGTTGTCATTCATAACTATAGTTAAAGCTCGACGATACTTGACTATTTGTACCATCAACCATGTCACGCATACATATAGAAAAAATAGCATATATTTATTATTCCTACATGTATAATTTGATATTATATTTTATATAATATTTTTATTTTAAATATTTACTAATATTTTAAATTATAAATATGGAGTTATGGTCATGGAAGCATATTAACATCAATCATCTTTATGTTTGGAGAAATAAGATGCTGGACATAGTTATGGGAAGAAGACTCTTAATTGGAGCTTGGTAATAATAATTTTTAACACATTACAAATATAAATTTTCAATTAAAAAATTGTTTAAATTGACTATCATGTTAGATAGGTTTGGGAGAGGTTTAGGCATTTTACCCAAAATTTTACCCATGTTCACGAGTTCTATAGGGACAAGTTGGATTCACATAAGCCTCATTAGCTATATATGAACTCAATTATTATATTTCTAAATGTGACTTTATTTTTTTGGTGTGAAAGTTCTTTTAATATATTTATTTTATGGTTTCATAAATGATATGAATATTGTACACTGAGGATTTGATAGAAAACAGCTTCTCTATTATGCATAAAGGGCAATGTTTTATGACCAACAATGGTCCTAATGCATTGTTGTACTATTGTTGAGGTGTATTTCTCTAATTGGGTAATGCATCAATTTGGATTGCATCAACACATCGTTGATGGTGTTGACACACTTGTTGACTTGTATGTTGTTAATCATCGAGGTATAATGGACGATGATTGGTCGGTGGTTCATATAGAATATGTCAATCTTTGGCATGCAAAGAGAGATCACATATTTACAAAGTGATATCCACCTATTGAGTCCTATCTTTACATGTCTTGATATATGAACATAACAAGGTGATTCATTATACCACAATGGAAATGTGTTACAAGACATCCATATGATACTTTGTGTTAGCCGACATGTATTCCGGACAATTATAAGACTCGTACACCAAGATATAATAAATTGGTATGCATGGATTAGTTTTTTTTATAGCATATAATAAAAATCTTATTTATATCTTATAAATGATGATATTTTTTTTGTTATATATTAGGTGATTTTCTTAATGTGTGAGGGTCGAAGAGTCGTGGTCGCGGTTCGTGATACTACTGATGATGTTGTGCATAACACATTCAATACCTGGTTCTTTTTATGTTGTTCTTCACTTGATGATGTTGGGGAGGCTGAGCGTTTGGACAATGCAATAGAGGAGAATGAAGTTGTTTATCATACACGATAATGATATGCTCGTGATTTTGATGGTACAAGGCCATCGACGAGTTAATTTGTTATATATAGTTTCATAATGTAATTGAACTGAGATTGTTATTGTAAT
>Ga0307511_10002748_pt1 | contig 18299 bp, 12 predicted proteins | sample 13_EM_MG_FD_200266 | JGI IMG/M metagenome (GOLD analysis project Ga0307511, IMG submission 200266) | Populus trichocarpa ectomycorrhiza microbial communities from riparian zone in the Pacific Northwest, United States - 13_EM | ecosystem: Host-associated > Plants > Roots > Unclassified | place... | reverse complement strand
CTGCGTAATAAACCCTGGATACTGCCCCATCTTCTCCGCAATCGGAATAACCAAGTGACTCGGACTATCACTAAACACCACCAACTCATAATACATACTCAGGTACCCCAAGAAATAATCCAACCCAGGCCTCTTCGCCGACCTCCACCCATGGGTCTTATCCCACTCGGTATGTATTAACAGATCCTCGAGTCCCAACACCAATGTATACGGCGCCTGATATTCTGCTGGAAGCGGGTCAGGGAGGAGTTTATCAAAGACTGGCTCTTCGTAGTAGTTGGTGATCTCGTTGATGCGGGCTCGGATACGCTTGAGCATGAATCCGGGGGTGTACCCGTTCGGTGCATCCTCAGCGTGCTTCTTAGCTTCTTCCTCCTTGTCCCAGTCCCGGCTGAAGTAGAGTGCCCCCGTGCCCAACGTGAGGAAGAATATTGTGAACGACAGTCGGGCGAATCGTTCTCGTTTCCGGTCTGCGGAGGAGATGTAAGCTGATTTTGGGAGTTCGTCTGCGCCGCGGCCATGTCCAGGGAGTACTCGTGAGTGGGGGTCTTCGCCGAATGGTGGGGGTGGAGGTGGAGGTGGAGTTTCCCCAGCGGCGGATTCTGGTTTCGGGGTGGGGTTGGAAATGGTATCCGGGTGTTCTCGAGCTTCTGCAGATTCCTGCTGGGAGAGGGGAGTAGCGGCGGCGTCGGTAGGGAGGATTGGATCGGCGGATAGTGAGGCAGATAGGGAATCAGCTTTTATTCCTCCCTCACTCTCTGGGGCTTTCTTCTCCCCCGCATCCTTATTATCCCCGGGAACTTGTGCATACGTCCTTCGAAAGGCAGGTAGTTGTTGCCGAAATGATCCAGCATGTTGGAGATCTTGTATAGTCCGGAGTTGCTGCTGCAGCCTTAATAATCCACCTGAACGGGCTCCAACGGTGATATAATTCCGAGCGAATTGCTGTCGACTCCGAGCCGTAGAGGCAGCCGTAGAGGCAGCCGCGGAGCGTAGTGCTGTTTGTGCAAACATCCTCACTGCTCTTCTTCTTCTTCTCCGAAAGTTCTCCTCCTGCCGTTATCTAGATTGCTGAGCTAGAACTAAACCGTCAGACCAGCTGCTCACAATCGGACCTGGGGATGTCGCTGGAGATAGAAAATAGTTTCGCCTCTGTAGTATGACATCTTCGGCACCGAACTTTTTTGGGCACCAGCCCCACCAGCCCCAGTGCGCCAAGCATGAGCACACTTTGCTCGCAGGTGCACAGCCACAACCACAGGTATATAAACGGAGCCGCCCCGCCGACCCTCTTTTTCTCCCTATCGAAAGTATTCACCCATTAGAAATTTGGCCTTTTTTCATATATCCTTCGGGGTTGCGATTGGGGAGAGGTTGAGAATCGGGCTATGGTCCGGCGTGGGGAGAGTGATCTACGTGTTCTTAGAACAGGCAGTTAGTTTTCTGCGAAAGTGGATCACAGTGAGCTGTTTGTCCCGTTGATACGAGATATTTTCTTGATGCAGGAGGAAGGTTATTTGCGATGGGATAGCTGCAATAAATTTATTTTAAAAATCTTAATTGTGATAATTTGTTGCCGATTTCGTGACTAATTTATGACCGACGCAATTGCCCTGTGGGTATCTCAGAAGCAGTCTCAGATCAATCCCTCTAACAGGCAAAAATTCACAATAGCACAAAGAAACATAAGCTGACCCCCAACATACAAATGTAGAACACATGGAGTCACGCCCCCGTAGCCAAACTCCCTTAGAAGTTGCGTTGACGAGAACTATGAAGGTTCTTCTAGGTAGATTCAATCTTGCAACCGACTCTGCCAAACTACGAGCCCCAGAGGAACCCATACATCCAGTACCCCCACCAGACTTCGCCGCAAAACGCGGTGGTAAAGACAGTGGTTTTCCCCAGGTGAGTGGAGGGAAGCTTCGGAAGAACTTCGGTGAGGAAGGGGAAGCGGTACTGGAGGGCTGAAGTTGCGAGTGTGTAAATATGAGGGTGAGAGGGGGATGGGAAGTGAATATTGAGTCAATTAATGGATGCTATGTATGTACAATGGAAGTCGATTGAGAAATTGAGGGGATCAGACAGATAGTGAGAGTGTACGGAGTAGAGTGCCATAAAGTGGTGTACGGTACTTGCACCTGCAGGTATTGCAAAGGTTTCACTTTAAGTATCGGGCTTGGCAAAAACGTGATAGAGGACGGAAGGCTACGCGAGACGGAAATGTACAAATGCGAGACGGAAGCGCACAAGCGGCTGGCAATCGACAGGAGGGATGAATAATACGCAGCTTGTTGGTACTTACGCCCAATTAAACCTTGCCTGTCACCAAATGCATTCAGTTTGCCACGATACCCAAACCTTCCTCACGTCCAACCAACTCCATCTCATCGCTCCGGCTCTCGACACGGTCTGCAAATTTACCATACACCCTGCTGTCTACTGCCAGAGCAGCTGAATACAGAGGGAAAAAATAAAAAAAAATAAACTACTTCCCATTCTTGTTTCACGTCAAGTCACAATGACAAAGAAGAACAAGAGAAAGCAGCCCGACACAGAGGAGATCCTGGCTCGTCCTTGGTGCTATTACTGTGAGCGCGACTTTGACGATCTAAAAATTCTGATCTCTCACCAAAAAGCTAGACATTTCAAATGCGAGAGATGCGGTCGAAGGTTGAACACAGCCGGAGGTGAGCTATTGCCCCACCCCCCCCGTCATTATTTGCCCACTCGTCCCAGGGGTGCTGACGAGCCTTGCCTCCAATTCTAGGTCTGGCAGTGCACATGACCCAGGTCCACAAAGAGCAGCTACAAAAGGTTGAACATGCAATCGAGGGCCGTGAAAGCGTGGATATTGAAATCTTCGGTATGGAAGGCATCCCCGAAAACGAGATCGCCGCGCATAGGCAGCGCGTTCTTTCTCAAATCTCACAAGCTGAGGCTGAGAGACGGGCGCAGGCGGGTATTCCCGGGACAGGGAAGAAGTCGAAGGTTACTGCTGCGGCTTTGGACCCGGACGAGATCAAGAGGAGGCTGGAGGAGCATAAGAGAGCGGTTGTGGATGGTAGTGTCACGCCGAGCTTGACACCTGGTGCCCAAGGAGGAAGTGCGAGTCCAGGAAGGAGCCAGAGTCCGGGGCAATATGGTGCTGGGTCACCCACCGTCCCTGCACAGGGTGCATATGTGAGTATTTTAGATTCAACTAGTGTCATCGGACTTTGCTAATTGAGTTCCATTATAGCCCACCCAAGGCTATCCCCCGCACCAGCCTGGATACACTGCCTATCCACCAGCATCTCCTTTTCCCCAGACTGGGTATCCAGCTACTCCTCACTTTCAAGCTCCTGTTCCATTCACCCCACAACAGCCTCTCCCATATGGTGCCCCAGCTCCTGTATCCGCAGCCCCGCCATACAACAATTTTGGTGGTGTGAATCGGGGCTTCAGCGGCTCTCCACCTAATGCAGGTTTCCCCCATCAACAGTCATTTACCCCTCCTCCCCACCAACAGAGCTTCCCGCATCAGCAACCCCAGCAATACCCTCAACACCCGCAGCCTCATCACCAACCTCCAAACCATACTCATAGCAACACTCCTTTACCAAAGCCAAGTCAAGTTCCAGGGCTTCCTCCAAAGCCCAATATTCCAGGCCTGCCCCCAAAGCCAACTTTTGCTGCCAATGGGCCTCCAGCTGCGTGGGGACAGAATTTGCATGGTCAACAACATCATCAGCATCATAATACTCATCAACAGCAGCCACATCATGGAGGGTTCCAGCCAACTGGAGGTTTTGGCGGACAGCAAGGATTTCCCCAGCAGCAGACGCCACAAAATGGCACTGCTTCATCGGCACCCACTCCAGTTGCGTCACTCCCATCCCCAATTGACACAGCAAATGTTACCCCTGTTGGAAATGGCACAACTGCTCCTCCGAATACAGCTGTTGCGAACTCTACTTCCGCAAGCACACCTGTGCCCGAAGGCGATCCGAAGAAGAAGGACGAGGCAAAGATCAAACTTGTATATGAAGATATTGAGCTCAGTCCGGTATTTGAAACCCTCAAACCCACCAAGACCACTGAGCACTAGATACTAATATATTTTATTACGCTGCTATAGGAAGAAAAGAGGGCTATGTTACCAAGGTACGCCAAATACACAGACAAGTATAAGAATCCGAATTTCTCCGGTGAAAGTGACTCGGTAGCTACGACGGCAGTTTCTGCGATCCCAACGGCATAGGCAGCTCATAGGATGCGTAAGAGACGTCAAGTGAGTGATCATGGTAGATTTATTAGGAGTCAAGTCAAAAGGAAATAGTTGGAGTTACTTTTTCTTCCTCACTGTCTAGCTTCGGTGCCTTCATGGAATTATTCGGTTCGGGAACGGAGAGCCAAATCAAGGGATGAATTTGACAGGAGGCAGCCGTTCAGTAAGCAATGAGCACCTAAAATACTTGTTTGATATTACATCGACAGATACACGGTCAATGGCACGTTTACGATTATCCATCCCGATCTGAGCTCGGCGTATCTGGGGGAATTCAGACAAAAACGAACTGCCGCCGGTGTGTCCTGGGATTTTTTTATGTTTGCTATTCCCTAGTTTTCTTTGTTATTTTTTTTTTACTGTTTTTCCCTCCCCCGACATTCTCTCTTTCGTGTGTTTTTACTTATCCCATACAATTTACTTACTTCTCTCATTCCCAGCCATCTCTGGGCATTATTGCTTGTGTTTTTCTCGCGATTTCTTGCTGTACTCCGTCTTTTAATTCGAGTCAAAAAACGCAATTTACGGATATAGGCTACAGTATAGCTTTTTTAGCTTGGCTTTACGGTGGGTTAGTTGCTCTTTGTAAGTTTGCTTGTGTTGTCGTTGAACTGATTGCCGATTGGGTAATTTACGGGCTACATCTGTAGGTCTGGGATTGGAATAGAGATGGACAGGGATAGGGAGGGAGGGGTGTTTATATGGGATATCTCGTTCTAACAGGTGGGTGGGATTACGGTGGGTTCTATTACTGCTACCCCCCCATTGAGCTTGTGGGTGGGTATGGAGTTTGGAGGTTAACCGTTGTGCGTGTGGTTATGATTGTGGTGAATGGTATAAAATACATTGAAGATAATGATTTTTTGATGGTGATGTTTAGGCGTGAAGTGTCGATGCTAGATTGTAAGAGACCTACCCAACCACACAGCCATTACCCTTATACTACTACAAACGATTTTCATAGTCCTCTAGACCTCCCCAACCCTGTGCGCCATTTATCGAACAAGAAATTCACAGCCTCCGGTGCCCCCGAGCCGGGTCCCCCCCAACCAGTCTGTACCTGGCCACAGGTGAGTTCTTGGGATTACATGAATATCAAGCACTTATTAATCTCGGTCTGCAGCTTGACAACAAGGGCCAGAGGGAAAAGAAAAGGACACAGCCAAATGTAAAGTTAGTCTTAGGGCAAGTGCAGGAGAGAATTGACGTTAAGATTTGACATCAATTGCAATCCCGGTTAAGAGTATGCAGAACAGAACATACGCTGGAGCCAGATGTCTATCGAGAATGCTCATACGACATGTCGCGGTCGAAGGTTATCTATCCAGGGGCTACAATAAAGTATCTTGGTATATGGCATTAGTTGTCCTATAATATACGATTTAAAGTCTACCAGATAATATAGTGGATGGGTACGAGAATAATGGTTACAGACTCCTATATTTGCGGAGGGGAAAAAAAAAAAGGAAATAATAATTACTGTACGGTAGACGGGAAGGCAGGGAAGGGTTTGTGTTACCAAAGACAGCGGCAAACGACAGACTTGAACTTGGCCCGTTTGCACGATAACTGTGTTCTTGTGGTGGTGGTGGTGGATCAAACCTTGTGGAAAGCGATGTCACATTGAGCCAAGGGAGGCATTGCGGAGAAGGAAGTGGTTGTCGGTTGAATTTTCAAGGCGGGTTTTTGAGGTGAAAAGGGTAGCTGAATTGAGTGCAGATAGCATTGGAAGGGCAAAACAGCCTGGTGTAAACTCCCCTTCATCCACAACTAGACTACTTTCATCCACACTCCTTAGGTTGGAATGCAATTGGTCAAAAAAAAAGCTCACTGTATTCACCGTACGCGTGCAGTTGAAATAGTGAAAAATGTAACTGTGCAATGAAGTAGCTTTTCTTCACGACTTAAAAAAAAAGAAAAGGTACAAGACTATATTTTAAACCCCCACCATGATGTTTATATTTGACAGGTAATATTCATAGTTTCATAAGCAATTAATTAGTCAGTGTTAGTTGTAGCGAGCATCCAATTCAATTCTTGCAAATCCCCTAAGATATTACTACAAAGTAAATAGTTGTTAGTAGTGGCCATGCCACTTATGAAGTATATGGGTAATTGAATCACTGGGAGGCTGATCTGGTGTGAGTCAATATCTATATAGTTGTGTTGGCCAACCATATCACTCATGCAGCTAAGGATTACCCTGAACTTGGAACATAAAAACCAGAAACAAATAGGTAACTGCCCGGATACATACACCACCGAAATATATCCAAGCCACACCCTTCTTTCTGCCACCGCATAATGCCAACCCGCAGAGTCCTAAGGATGACCAGTCCCTATTTTCCGCATTTATCTAACAGTCTAACTAGGAAGCTTAAGCTAACGCTTCTTGCATACGTTGGGATCTTACCTGAGCCATAGGTTCCGGAGCTCCAAACCTCCTCCCATACCCCCGTGTAGAACTTTGCCAATTCATATTGCAGGAAAATAGAATCTCTTCCTTGGGATATTGATGCTCCCCCATCACATTATAACTTGGAAGGTGTGTGAGAAGCCTCCCCCTATAAGTCAGTTCAATGCTTTGCAGTCTTGTACCGGTAGGGCCTTCGGTAATTATAACCCCTAGCCGCATCTGCCGTTGTACCGACCTCAATCCCCACGTCTCAATTAGAATTTTCCCGAAGTACATATACAGGCAACAGCAGCACTTGAAATTGGAGTAGGCCAAGCATCGACCCATCCATCCCGAGCCTCAAAGCTGCAGGTTTCAGGACGGAATCTGCTCCTTTGGAAGAATACCGACCGTTATATCGAATTGATGTAATCATTGAGCCCGAGGCCCAGCTTTGGTAACTGTTTTCCCGTTCTCACACATCAAGCCTCGTCGTCAGCTATTTCCCCATCGGGTAGTGACTTCCTAATTGGGAACGCTGCAGTCTGACATACATACCCAAGTAATGCCAAAGTCCATTAAATTGCAGTCTTATGCAAAGAACAAGCTCCCAACATGAGGAATAAATAGAATACATACATAAAAATAGATCCAAAGTTATACAATTTCTTGTGCCATCCGGATCCGACAATGCCAACCCGCAGAGCCCAGGGTTTGATCAGCCCTCATTATTAGTATCTTTCTGACAGTCTGATAGCCTTTTGTGTAGGACCTTGTCCGGCAGATCACTGCAGTGAATAATCACATCGCCTATCAATACCTGATAGGGCCCCTTCTCTTTCCTTTCAACACCAGAGCTCTACTTGTGTGACGCACATCAGATATTGGTCTAGTTTTGTTTTCCAAAGTGAGATTACGTTAGCCAATGCTCAGCTCGTACGATGGTTGACTGGCAGGCCACCGGCCTCTTGTAGATCTAGACCAACAAGCATCAATTCTCTCTCAAATCCCTCTCACCATAGACTAACTCACGGAGAATCCATACTACATAGGTACTACCTCAGCAACCGAGTAGCTAAAAAAAAACTTGGAGAAAACAAAAGAGTTCGCCTAGTTTTTCCAGGCTACTTCTCCCCACCCGGCTATCAGATCGAGGGCCGGTTAAGCCATTGCGCAGTTTATCCTACGGTGCTCGAACTGGGACTCGAGCCCTGGTAGTACCTATTCCTAGCTCTTCCGCGCCGCATGAGGGAGGTGCTGGTACCTCCCTTCCCCTACGCTACCGAGGTTAGGCATGGATGCTGGATGGGTGTGGTTGAGGGTTATAAACTGGCTACGTAGGGGGGCAGCTATCGGAGCAGTAGTCCTCGTGATACGTCTACACCCGAGGAACCTGACTACAGTGCACTCGAAGCCTGAGTTTTGAAGGTAGGAGCAGCCCTACTGCCACGAGAATAGCAGCCAGGACTGAACACCGAATTACAAGGCCTTCTGCCTCCCTACCGTACTCTGCATATAACTACTCTATAGCAACAGACCCTCTCGACATCTGCGGAATCTCATATACAAGATGGCAAATTCACTTATTTGGGAACAGCTAGGCCATGAGGAACTAATCTAGACATTACTATACACAGGGTGCAATTAGGTAGAGAAGCACCTTCACCGGCACTAAGTTCTCCTCTGACTAGGACTAGTGCACAGTATTCTATTCTCAAACGCAAGATGCCTTGCTACTGCGCAATTTACCCACATATTGCGCCGCATAGCCTTAGGCTGATTAGGCGTATAGACTCCAAAAAAAAAAAAAATTTACCCACATCGAAGTCTGCCCTGGGACGGGTCGCAGTGTTCACGGTCATACTGTTGTTCACCAACTTGCTAGACTCTTCTCCCTGCGAATTTCCTTAAGCTGGCGAGTAACTGATGCTTCGAGGCGAGGCTGATCTAGCTGTAACCCGGCCCGTGGTGATCAGCAGAATAGGTATATCGTTTCAGCCTTTCAGGACTCTGGAAATACATGTACATAAGTATACCTGTAGGCTAATCATGCTCTCTAGAAGCCCATGCTGCCCCCGGCCCCGGCCCGCCTGGCCCACTGTTGCCTATGTTGATCTCTTACCGCACTCAGTACATGCTGTCGACGTCTCCACTGCGAACACCCCATCTTGATACCTATGCGTGGGCACGTTCACGTTGCTGATAGCTACCCCCACCATTCATACTTCTTACCATCCAGGGGATTAGCATGGTACGAAACTCGGCTTTCGCTTTTTGCGTATTCGTGCCATCGTGCCAGAAACTGAAGCTACTGGTTCGCTAGGTTATTCCGCCGTTCTGGGTCATTTGTTGAATTAGCGCCGGAAGAGGCAGGGTTAAGTGTTGTCTTTTATCCTCAGATGCTATTGCTTTAACTTATGAGGCTCGAACTTGCTGAAGCCGGTATCCAAGAAGACGGCAGGTAGGGATTATGTTACAGCTTTCTATGTGGGCTGCTGTGGTATTGTATGTACGTACTTAAGCTTCAGAAGTTCCAGCGCGGCCAGATTAACTTGATCACCGCCTGAACCCAGCGGAGTTCCGCTGGCTCATCATGCCCCTCCCCTCCCCCCACGGGGGCCGCATTTGAGTAATGAATATATAAAAATTTAAAAAAAGCTTAAGTTCTCAAAAGGGGGTGACAAATGTACAGCCGAATCTTGCTGATTGCTTATTGGATGTGGGAAGCAATATGAGAGAATCTAATCTTCTAACTCTGTACTGCCAAGAGCGATGCTTGCAACTTCAACCCCTATAGCATTGCTAATTGATCGGCGCAAAAAAAGACTCAGGTAACCGTGTACAAGCGGTTGTGGAACCAGAATAGAGTTAGGAATCTAGAATCAAGTTGCTTTAGCGCAACTGAATTTGAGTACGAAAGTAAATATAAAATATAACCTTTTAAGAATTACTTGGCACCAGAGGCTCAGCGAGGTCAGAGACGGGGTATTGTTTCTGTGCGGATAAAGTTTATATCCTTGCCGTCAAGGCTATATTGCTCTTGGTTGACTTGAAATATGATTTGGCATTGTACACGTTGTCAATTCATGGGATCTTTGCTGAGATGACTACCCCCCGAGTGTCGGAGTGTTAATTGGGAAGTTCGCCACCATGTTCTTGTTACTGAAGTTAGGTACACAGTTAGAGATTTGGGAGCTGAGTTGGACAGTGCTCAGACCGCTGAAATATACTTCTTTCCTATTAGAAGGTCACCGGATGGACATACATCCCGGTGACTAGCCAGGAGGCTGCTTTGTAAGTTTATTCTCGTGCCTCTAGGTAGCTGGTTAGCCTGTAGGTTAGTCTGGCTGGCGCAACCTATATGACTCTACAGTAAATCCCGGACCTCCTCTCCTACACCTCCCGTGTCTCGGCCCTGGAGAAAGGTTCAGGATGGGCAGTTTTCTCAGCAACGGGCCAAATCCTTGCATCAGTATCATAGATTACGGAGATGCTTCTCCGATATCATAGGCAAAAGTTAGAACTGCCAATCATAGCGTGCGTACAGACGACGACGGCAGCAACAAGAAAAACAGTACTGGTGGGCCTTACCAAGTTCCCTCCCAGGTGTACCCAAAAACCTCCAGAGCCATCAGAAATAACCCATAGATTGTGCGGAAATATGGATCGAGAGTTACTAGTTCTTGGCTACGATGTGGGCCCCAATTCTGATGAAACGGATATGTGCGGAGACACTCTGCGAGGTGTATCTATTGTAGATGTTCCTAGGCCCGAAAAAGGCAATCCCTCGAACAGTGCTCATTCAAACCAAAGCCACCAGGTTCAACCGCTCGAAGTTGAAGATAGGAGTGAAACCATGCATTTCCGTGCCAATTGGGAATGCAAACAGGTTATTCGCTGCTTCAAGCCGTGACCCCAAGAACTCAATTTCTTCTTATCGATGTTGGAATTCACGATACATGATACCATTGTATACCCCTCAGGGCTACGTCACATCCCTTCCTCACCTCCGAATTCTGGGCCAGCACGCTGAAGCTACAGGGGCTAATTGAATTTACCGATGCAATTGAATACTATGGAACAATGCCTACGACGCTGATGATTGATGACTCAACAATAAAGAGCCCAGATGATGTTCTTCAGGTGGTCGGCCCTGTTGCCTTTAATAGAGGGCAAGATCCGGACAATGGCTGGGTGTGGTTGTTTGAGGAAACCGGGGGACTGAAGAGGTTAGTTTATGTCGATGAAATTGGTATCAAAAATCTTCTATCCAGCAAAGTTGAGGAAGATGCATATGCTGCGGAAATAAGTTCTGAGCAAGGGATCTCTGGGCCAGGTTTACCTGTGGGTGGTGTATGTCACTTCAGCAAGGAGATAATAAGATTGGTTATTCGGTGTTGACTCTGATATTGACGGTGGCATGACCTATTCGTCAGTATGGTTGCCTGAATTTATTACCTGTTAGTCTGAGGTTGTGATCTTGAAACATGCCTAGCCTGACTTGCACTATGAAACCTGGTTAACTGCGCACGGGGCACGGTACTACCCAAAGAGGAAGTCCTATTGTAAGCTGTATTCGCCCTAGTTTAGATGTTTAGCCCCTCATTCAATTGTGCTGATCTGAAAATTCTCTCCAGAGACACTCTGTGATTCATCTGGCGAGCACCGCGAGCACCACTTAACCACAATCAGAAAGTGAGCCATTTTCAAACAATAGTACTGGTCCAACGGGTATGAAGGCGCATCAGACATGGCATGTTTGATAGGAGGAGGTGTACGTAAGTCATGCCGAATCCTACGCAAGTAGGATAGCTACTAACGCACTGTGGCGGTAGGGGATAGACCAACTATGTACCAGACAGACTAACATGTGCACAGATACAGCGAGAATGTATCGATTTATATAGTTACCCTGATCCAGCTTGTCGCCAGGAGGCTGGCTCAGGGTAATAGTGCCACAGGATAGGGATACGTAAACCAGGGTCTCGGAATGGGTGGATCAGTTTATAGGGTCCGATACACTGGCTTGGGAACTCGCTTCAATCCGAACTAAGCACATAAGACTTTCCGGTATTTTTTAAACAACTCTACGCAAGGCTGTGGTTTGCCTTGCTGCATGCGGATTTTTTTGTTAGCGATATTCACGTGGTTAGAAAGTGCAACCAGAATTACCTACCTACAGTACACAAAAGCTCTATGTTCGTACCCCCGGCGGTATCCTTACCGGTATACCGGGTGGAACAAGGGTGGGAACCATCTAGTCTCGATCCGGAACCATCCAAAGGTAACCGAGCTATTTTTGCCACTGTCAAATTGCTTCCTTGTTCAAGATGCATGAAGTGACCGTGTACCGTGGCAAGACAACAAGGGTGAAAGGTGATTTGCAGCTGGTCATCATTTCGCTGGGGTTGTGGGAAATTCGAAACATGGTACATACCTACATCTATCTCACTTTCACAATATACGTATTCTGTTATCTGCAATGTAAACTGCAGCTGCTGGCTGATTTATTAATATTACATCGATATCCTCCACAGTATCGATCTCAAAGTCCGGCAAATATTAAGTCGTGTGGCATATGTCTGAGGTTCTGTTTCGTATACCCAATACCCATACCTATCCATATGTACATGGATGCCAGTGTTCCAGTGCGAGACTGCAGTATACCTGGCTGGGGCATTGCTTTTGGCTGCTTGAAAGATGTTACATACCGGATCATGAGTGGTGAAACAAGGGCACGACTTAGCCCCTTGGAGCATATGCATACCTCTCACGATCAGCCCTACCTCCTCCAACGCTGACTCTCTTGGTCAGAACTACAGCCTAAACTACGGCGTGGGTTCCAATTACCCCAGCCACAAAATGCACCACAATGGGTTTAGCCCATATCTCTGGAAGAGTCGGAGATCAGAACTTTCCACCAGACAGGTACTTACCCAGTGTTCAGTCTCCTATGAAAACACTTGCAACTTTCAACACAGAAGAGCCTGGTCCCTACCTACATACATACATCTCAAAGCATTTCATATTATTCAGTTAACATCAGGTACAGGCCAAGTACCTAGGATACTTGTGGCCGCGGGGGTAACATCAAGGTGGCCCCATGCAAGTATGCTGCATACCTCCAGGTGCTGACCTGCATTATTTTGCATATGCTCTTGCCCTTAACTGGAATCTCACCAGTTGAGATGGCCTGTGCAGCTGTGAGACATTCTTCATTCCTCACTTCCTCCTTTTCTCGTACTCTGTAACTGGTACCTACTTCCCCCCGCCTTGCTGTTGGCGGACTGAGGCGGCAATCGAAAATTGCTTGTATCCCTTCCCCTTCTCTCCTCTTATTGGAGATATTTGCTCGCCGCGCGCCGGACGGGATTGCTGGAAGAGCCGTCCGAACCGGCTCACTGTTTCAGACGACAAGCTCCTGCAGCATCCGCGGACTCAGAGGCGACTCCAACGTTCACAGCTGTCATTGGTCCTCGCCTCCGCGGTCAAATTCGGAAATCCCACTCGGACCGCCCCAAGACCAGCCAGCTGAGCTTGCGCGCCGAACATCCCCGGAACCACCTCTCACCGGGGTTTGTCCCTGGGTAATTCTAATTTCTGTATCTGTCTTAATTCTACTCGGCGTGGAGGCGGCGCGGCACGGCGCATTGATTTGGATCTGGATCTGGGGGCTTTTTTAAGAGTAGAAAGGAAAAAGAAAAGCAGTCGTTTGCACCCTTGCATTGAGTGGAGTTGTCGGTATTACACATCTTTGCGAACAACAAACAACACAGCACAGTCTTACAAGCACAGCATACATCGACAAGTGTCAATTCGTATCTGATCTCAGCAGCTGCGACCGACACGGAGATACCACACCTGTGTTCGCGTGTGATCCAGAAATACGGGGAATTTTTCCTGATTCGTGGTGCTGCTGGGATCTCGGGAAGTGCATGAGGTCTGGCGGTTGTTGCTTTGTGAAGCGGAGCTGACCGGTAATCATAAACCAAAACCCACGGCAAGGCAAGGATAGGGGAAGCTTGGGGGGTATTTCTATTAAAAGCCCGGCCTTTACACGGATAAAACAGGCCAAGCGGATGAAGACCGAGGAAATATGACAATGGCATCCTCACCAAGTAGCACTATTCCACCACGAACACCAATTACAAAGAAGCCGGTGCCAAATACGCCGCAGCAGTCACCACTGAGGCTGAAGACCGATAATCTCTCAATTTCATCGTCTGGTGGGGGCTATGGATCTGCAGGAGGGGCAAGGGTGGGGAGTAGTTTACAACAGTTGTCACCAGAACTGTCACCAGTGTCACTCTTGTCAGCGGGGTCAGTAGCAAGTTGGCGGGGGGGGGATATCGGTGGGACTACGGAAGAGGTGGGGGTGGATCGGAAGGAAGAGGAAGAGTCGTTTCGGGCGCAGGTGGAGAGGGAGTTGAGAGTGAGGGAAAAACAGAGGAGGATGGAGGCGGGGAGGGGGCAGGTGATGGTGGATAGACCATGGCAGTCACATATGGAAACCACGCTGGAGAAGGAACGACAGAATGGGCAGAACCCTGACTGGGGCCAGAGTATCATTAGGGACGACCGAAGAAAGGAACAAGATGATGTATGGGGCAGAAAAAGTGAACCTAAGGACACGAAAAGGACTGCAACGATGGAGATGGATGAGGGATTGATAATGGGGGAAGACTCGGCTGCTGACTTTTATGTGGCTGGGAAAAGTAATCAGATGGGGGCTCGTATCGAGCAGTCCAAGGATAGCAAAGGGAAGGGGAAAGAGAAAACAAGACCTCCATCAACTGGTGAACTGTTGCCGAAGGAGATTATACAAATGTGGGCTTCCCTCTAAATTTCCCATCTTAGTGTGTGGCGTCTTCCCTAGCCGGTGATGTGCCTGACTTGAGTATCCTTCAGGATTCTATGTTCCGCCGATCCCAGCACCTTCGATACACTGACACTGATTTCGTCGAAGTGGTATTACGCCTCGAGGTCTGCCTTTGTGTACGCTCACCAACTCCGCCAACTCGGCACCCCCGTCCAAGGCCACCCAACTGATGATATGCTGCCGGAGTTGATCGAGCGCTTCAATTCTGAGGCTCGACGTGGATTATTCGAGTCGTATCTCAAGCCGAAGATTACAGAGGTTCAACTGATATGCTCATCGCCATCATCTGCTGGGGCTTTGCCTGGGGGGGATACATTTCGATTCGAATTCTCTGCAAAGGGGAGGTACTTGCTGGCGTTGTCGTCATCGAGGATTTTCGTTGTTTGTCTTGCTAGGGAACAGGTTTCTGTGAAGCGGGAGTTCAAAATTCTCAAGCGCCCAGTTACTGCTGCAATCCTCGATGACGGTCTAGCATTGGCCGTACTGTCCTCGAATCATGTGGTCACTTTGTATGATTTAAGTGGGCAAAAAGCGAGGATTATGAAGACTCTTCCTCTAGAAAATCCCCCTCGAACAATCGCGCTTTCCCCAGGAGCAGCAGTTCTGGCAGCCGCTTACGATGGGGGGATAGAAGTCTACTCGCTGCATCCTTCAGCACTGTCAACAGATCGAAGGGCGGTCAATTGTGACCCTGTTGATTCATTGGCGTTTTCATCGGATGGACTGGTATTGTTAGGGACAACGCTGCATACTAGGGCTCCTACAACAGTGATTATTTCTGCGCCTTTCTTGATCGATTTTCCGGAGGATGAGGGACTCAGCCAAATGTGGACGACGCAAGTACTGTTTCCAAGATCATCGAGGGATAATAGTCACGCTACCCTTTTACCAGAGAGCTTTTACCACGATGATGACGAAAATACTTGGGCATTTACGTTTGACAGGCATTTTGAGACGTTTAGGGCGGTAAGAGTCGATGATTTGAGGAATGGACATACGTACTTTGCAGGCCCAAATGATGGAAAGTCGGTAGGGCCAACGGTACTTCCTTCACCAAGTGTGGATGGGGAGATGGTTGCGGTGGGTTTTGGGGGAAAGAGGGTATGGATATATGGGGTGCCGGGAGAGCTAGATTTGGAGCATAAGGCGTTAGTGGCTGGGGATGGACAGAGGAGTAGTACCGGGAGTGCGCCCAGCGATGCGGGTGCTGGGGCAGCTGGTTCGGGTACGATAACCGGGGGAAGTAATTCACAGCAAGGGGTATGGGCGGCGCTAAGTGATCGGTCGAGGAATGCGTTTGTGCGAGGAAGGCAAATCGGGGAAATTGAAGGATTGGCTGGGTTGAAGTTTCTGAGGTGTGGACACGGGGAAAGGCTGGTGGCTGTGGCTAGCGGCGGTGTGGGGACTTTTGAAAGTGGGGAAGGGGAGGATTTGATTGTTGATGGGGGGAGGGTGATACTTTTTGACTTTGGCAAATGTCCGAGGTACCGCGGGAAAACAATCATTACGATTGAGATTGGAGATGGACAACAAGGGCATGTGGAGACGTTGACGGAGGAGGAGAGGGACCTGGAGACGGAGGTTCAGATGGCAAGACGACGAACTGTTACGCAGCGGACACGACAGAATCGACAAAATGCGCTGAATCAACAGAATAACGACCTTCCTCCGGTACCTAGCCTACCAGCTCTGCGAAATCAAGGATCGATGAATGCATTGACTGTGCGCCCGGTTGCGCCGACTCGACGGCCTGGACATCTTACGGTCAGTAGGTCGCCAACAGAACCTACAGCACCGTCACCCGTGGAGTCCCATGGAAGGCAGGATTTACCTAGACGACCGCTGTCATCTACCTTCTCCCCTGGTGACGAAGATATCTCCACCTTTGACGAAGCGGTCGACGTTCCCTACTCTCAAGGTGAGCCCCGGAGCTCCAGTGCGCTCAGAAATAGACCTGGGAACACCCCAGGATCATTCGGTGCCCCTCGACACCAACAAGCGGTCAATAACGGCGGAAGAGTTGTAGGGCCAGATGGGCGGCCAATACTGCCGCAACAGCAACCTCGTATGGGGAGACAAGAGCAGTGGGAGGAACCACCACCGGCATATACTCCAAGGTCGGATAATGACCCACCATTGCCACTACATTTACTATTAACACTGCAGCCGAGGGGTACGCCATTACCGACCTTACCAGGGGGGTTACCATATTTGACAGGCCCAGTGACAATGCAGCATCAGCAACAAGTACAACAGCAATTGCACGTCTATCAACAGTTGTTACCGCAGATTCAGCAGTACCATGCACAGCAGCATCAACAGCATCAACAGCATCAACAGCACCAACAGCATCAACAGCATCAACAGCACCAACAGCACCAACAGCACCAACAGCAGATACAGCATCACCCTCCTCCAGCAAATCAGCTCCGGATTCAGACACAACCTCCACAGGCCCAGCATCAGCAACAGCAACAGCAACAGCCACCACAGCAACGCCAGCAGCAATACCAACAGCTTCCACAACAGCAGGTGCAGCCTCAGCAGGTACCTTCCCAACAGCCACAGCATTTGCAACAGCTACAACATCAACGCCGCCAGCCTCACCAGCACCAACAACCTCATCAAGGTCAGCACCAACAACATCACCAGCGTCAGCCATTTCAACCTCAACAGCAGCCACAGGCACCGCAGCAGTATCAGCAGCAGCAACCGCCACTGCAGCCACAACAGCGGGCACAACAGCAATCCAGTAGCTGGGGTACGGCACAAGGCTCAGCTATGATGAATATGATGAGAAGAGGACTCAGCACACGATCATCCTCCAGACTAAATCAGCAGCCAATTCATGTGCAACCACCCACCCCAATACAAACATCTAGAAATGCCTACCAGTTGCATAACAGTAGTATGCTCAATGTCACGACACCAGTTATGAGTAGTGCATCTGCGCCGGTATCTCCGGCAGTAGGCAATGGAGTATATAGTGTTGAGAGAAGCCATTCTGCTCCTTTAACTCCTGGAGGTTATGGAGATTTCGCCTTCCATGCCAGAAGACCAAGCTCGGTGTCTGTGAGCAGCTTCAGTACGTCACAATCCATACCGCAGCCGCATAGCCAATGGCAACACCCTCAACAGCAACAGTTACCACCGCAACAGCATCAACAACACCAAATGCAGATGTCGCCGGCGATACCAGCCAATATCCCGCTCCCAGGTACTCCGCCTATGAGGGCAATGCAACAGCGACCAGAAACGCCCACCATGGTCGGAGGTGGTAGGATGTCTCCTATGCCTTCACTGGATTTCCAACGGACTGAATACGCCCCTCCACCTGTCAACGTAATCACCCCAGGTTCCCCTACACCATCCGCTCGAAGTATCCCCAGCCAAGCCCCACCAGTACCTCCGATCCCAGGCCAACAGCAGCAACATTATCAACAATATCCTCCTCAATCCCACTACCACAGACCATCAAACATCCCCCCTCCCCCTGCCGTGCCAAGTCCACTACGCCGAAGCACGAATGGAAGTGGTGGTACGCTAAGAATGCTCTCGAGGTCAATGTCTCGCTCCAGACTCTACCGCGGAAGAAATGTAGATTCTCCTGCGACATCTTCAGCGGCAATTGCCCCCGCCCCTGCGGCCCCGGGTGACCCGGAGACGACGATGATTCGTGATCCGTTTCAGGCACATGCGATGGCGAGTTCGGCGAGAGGTGGAGTGGCGATTCCAGTGGGTATTGGGGTGAGGAG
>Ga0307511_10002747_pt1 | contig 18300 bp, 15 predicted proteins | sample 13_EM_MG_FD_200266 | JGI IMG/M metagenome (GOLD analysis project Ga0307511, IMG submission 200266) | Populus trichocarpa ectomycorrhiza microbial communities from riparian zone in the Pacific Northwest, United States - 13_EM | ecosystem: Host-associated > Plants > Roots > Unclassified | place... | reverse complement strand
CTATACCATTGTACTTTTCATTGATCCGGCCCGTGATCTCGGTGCTGACGTTCATAAAGGCGGCTTCATGGAACTTATTGTAGCGGAACAGGAAGGACAGGGCAATTATCTGCAACACCAGGAAGAAGAGGAAGTTAAAATGCCTTCTGATGAAGAGAAAAACGTTACGCACTGGGTTTACTATTTTGGATTTTAAATCCGCCTCTCGTGAATCATTGAGGCCGAAATAATTTTATCTATTGAATTATTGGGTTGCCCCGTCTTGCGTACTGAATTTCGAACCGATCCCGGCTCATGCATTCAAAATACAAAATTTAAAATTCAAAATAATGGAACTATCTCATGACAAATGGGTACCTGTCATAATTCTTCAACGCAATCCCCGTTCCCCGGACTACACTCTTTAAGGGATCATCGGCGATATGTACAGGTAATTTGATCTTTTGGCTAAGTCGTTTGTCCAGTCCACGTAGTAACGCGCCGCCGCCGGTAAGATAAAGGCCACGGCGGTAAATATCGCCTGCCAGCTCGGGCGGAGTTGTTTCCAGCGCTTTCAGGATAGCTTCTTCGATCTTGAAGATGCTTTTGTCAAGTGCCTCCGCAATTTCCTGGTAGCTTACCATGATCTGTTTGGGGATCCCCGTCACCAGGTCACGTCCATTGACCGGGATATCATCCGGCGGATTGTCCAGGTCTTTCAGCGCAGCGCCAATCTGTATTTTAATTTGTTCAGCCGTCCTTTCACCGATCAGTAAGCTATGATAACGGCGCAGCGCCTCCATGATATCCGCTGTGAACTCATCTCCTGCGATACGGATCGACTGGTCGCAGACGATACCCGCCAATGCAATGACCGTAATACCTGTCGTACCACCGCCAATATCGATGATCATATTACCGACAGGCTCTTCCACGTCAATCCCGATACCCAGAGCAGCCGCCATTGGCTCATGGATCAGGTAGACTTCTTTGGCGCCAGCCTGCTCGGCACTGTCCCGGACAGCTCTTTTTTCCACTTCGGTGATGCTGGAAGGTATACAGATCATCATTCGCCAACTGGGAGGGAAAAGAGGCTTTTTAGGGTAGATCATCTTGATCATTTCCCGGATCATCAGCTCCGCCGCGTTGAAATCTGCAATAACTCCATCCTTGAGAGGTCGCACGGTGCGAATGCTCTCATGGGTCTTTTCATGCATCATCAGGGCGCGTTTGCCTACTGCCAGCACAGTTTTCGGGTTGTTACGGTCGAGCGCTACGATACTCGGTTCATTCACCACTATTTCATCGTTATGTATGATTAGGGTATTGGCGGTACCCAGGTCCATGGCTATTTCTTGCGTAAGGAAATTGAATAATCCCATTTTATATAAAGGTCAGATTTTTGAAGTTCTAATGTACACCGGGTATGGCTTATTCCGAAATTTAACCCATCTCCGGCATGGTCCGATCATAATGTCAGCAAAATTGAAGGAAATAATTTGAATTAACAAGGTGAAACCCTTGATTTGATGGATTATTTTCCACAAAACTTTAACTGCCAAATTTTTTTTGCAACTACCTGCTTTCCTGCAAAAACAGTTTTGCTTAAGAGAACGACAAAATGGCTACTCTCGTATTTGCGAAGGCAATTAAATGCACTTACCGATGAACAAAGCCTAATCGCCTTTCAATTTCAGGGCTCAGTTCAGGCAGCCTTCTCCGTTCGATAAGGAAGCTGGTAAGCCCTGCCACCTCCTTAAACAGGTGATGCTTATCCAGGGCCGAACTCAGGTAATCCTTTCCTGTACTGCCCCCTGTGCCAATGCGGGTACCGATCACGCGATGCACCATACTCATATGCCTGTACCGCCAGGTGCTTAATTGTTCATCGATCTCCAGCAACTGATTGAGCACCTGGAATGGCAGTTGCAGAACAGGATATCCCCGGTACAGCATGATGAACAAGGCAGCCCGGCAGGCGGCGGGGGAGAGTGAGCGGTCGGGCCGGCCGGCCGGTGGGTCTTGTGTGGCGGGTTTTGAGTCAGGGGAGCCTGCAGCATTGAAAAAGATCGTATCGAACAATTGCAGGTTGGTCTTTTCAGGATCGGCTAAACTTTGCTGGTAGCGAAGGCGGTAGTCCGACCAGAATAAGTCTCCTTCGGCGGGTATAGCAGCACCGGTCAGCGTAAAGAACGGCATCCGCTCCAGCCAGTTATTCACCAACTGTAGCAGGGACAGCTCTTTTTCCGCTGCCTTTATGATATCAATCTCCGGCTGCCTCAACTGCGATACGTAATATTGCTGCCCGAAGCGATGTTCATATTTTAGTCCCAGCCTGGCTTCCAGTAATTTGAATTGCCAGCTCTGAAAGCCTGAGGCGGGGCGGAGCTTGTCCCGGAAGTCCAGAAAATCCATCGGGGTCATCGTCTCCATTATGTCGATCTGGTGCACCAGTACTTTCAGGATCGTTGAACAACGGGACAGCCGGTGAACGACGGTTTGCAGTTCCGGTGAATTATCATTCAATGCAGGCTGTTCCATGATCCGGATGACGGACCCTGTCTCGAACAGAAGCTGTTTGAACCATAATTCATAGGCCTGATGAATGACAATGAACAGCATTTCGTCATGGGCCGGCTCTCCGAGCTTGTCGCTCTCCGGCTGTTGCGCATCCAGGATCTTTTCTAACTGTAAGTAGTCGCCGTAATGAACCATATGGTTATTTTAGGTTTTAAATGTTGAATTTTAAATGGGAAACCCGGGACTCCCAATGCCAACCTCAATTCAAAACTTAAAATGCAAAATAATTGTCTTTTAAAGGAATTCGTAGCCGATATCACGCCTGTAATAGATCCCTTCGAAATTAATCTTCTCCAGCACATCCCTTGATTTATCAACGGCCTCGTATACCGTCTCGGCAAAAGAAGTAACGCATAGTACGCGCCCGCCACTCGTTACAATGGCATCTTTTTGCAATTTGGTGCCTGCATGAAAGACCAGGCTGTCTGCCGGCCAGACCGTATCCAGCCCTGTGATAGGGAGGCCTTTCTCATAGCTGCCGGGGTATCCCCCGCTCACAGCCACAATGGTGCAGGCAATACGTTCATCTTTTTCAATGATCACCTGGTCCAGCCGTTGTTCGGCCGTTGCCTTGAAGAGTTCTACCAGGTCGTTCTTCAGCCTGGGCATCACCACTTCTGTCTCAGGGTCGCCCAGCCGGCAATTATACTCTATCACAAGGGGATCCTCTCCCACTTTGATCACGCCGATAAAAATGAACCCTTTGTAATCGATATTCTCCCTGGAAAGGCCTTCGACCGTGGGCACGATAATACGCTCTGTTATTTTGCGCATAAAGGAGTCGTCGGCAAAGGGTATGGGGCTCACGGCGCCCATTCCGCCGGTATTGGGTCCTTTGTCTCCTTCTCCAACGCGTTTGTAGTCTTTTGCTTCCGGCAGGACCACGTAATTCCTGCCGTCCGTCAATACAAAAACGGAAAGCTCGATACCGGTTAAGAACTCCTCCACTACCACTTTGCTGCCAGCTTCTCCGAACTTGTTCCCCTGCAACATCAGCTCAAATTCAGCCATTGCTTCAATATGGCTTTGACAGATGACCACCCCTTTACCGGCTGCCAGTCCATCCGCCTTCAATACAATGGGTAAGGAATGTTGTTGTAAATAGAGGATTCCTTCCGCATAATTGTCTGCATTAAACTCCCGATAAGCCGCTGTCGGAATATGATGGCGATCCATGAATTTCTTCGAAAAGGCCTTGCTGCCTTCCAGTAGGGCGCCCTTCGCAGAAGGACCAATGACAGCAATCTCCCGCAGGGCGGGGTCAGCGGCAAAAAAGTCCACGATCCCTTTGACCAGGGGCTCCTCGGGCCCCACGACCACCATTCCTATCTTTTCTTTTATACAGAACTTTTTGAGTCCGTCGAAATCCGTGTAGGAAAGATCTACATTGGTACCGCACCCGGCCGTGCCTGCATTGCCAGGAGCGATAAAAAGTGACGAACAAAGATTACTCTGAATGAGCTTCCATGCCAGCGCATGTTCTCTGCCACCTGAGCCTAACAATAAAATATTCATGGGTGTAAATTATCGGAGTTACCGACCCCGAAATTCGAAATTCATAACCACATTCTGAAAAAGAATTTTATTCGGTGCGCAATAAAAGGAAATTACGGGATAAATAACAGATGCGGAGAGCATGAACAAGGATGAGCGGCAGGAGGGGGCCCGGAGTTGACGAAAGCCTTGTTAGACGTGACGAAGTTGAATTTGCCGGCGTATAGGGATTTATCTGTATTTTAGGTGCTAATTTTTAAAAAGCATGAGCCACCCTACCGCCAGGACCGGCAGACATCCCAAAGCCCTATATGTGCTCTTTTTAACAGAAATGTGGGAACGATTTGCTTATTACCTGCTTGCCGGCATCCTGTTACTGTACCTGAAGGACGGGAAAGGGTTCTCCAAAAGTTCGGCAGCCGATGTCACAGGTACCTTTCTTGCTCTTATATGGCTCCCTCTCTTCATTGGGGGTATGATAGCAGACCGCTATTTAGGTTATGTCAAATCCATTTTTATCGGGGGCGGACTGCTGGCAACAGGATACCTGGGCCTGGTATTGCCGGGGGATACGGCCATGTATATCTCCCTGGGCCTGATCATTGTCGGCAACGGGTTCTTCAAGCCCAATATCAGCACCTTATTAGGCAACATCTACAATAGGGAAGATCTGAAGCCACTAAAGGACAATGCCTATAATATTTTCTATATGGGTATCAATATAGGTGCGCTGGTCTGCAATTTCGCAGCGGCCTATTTGCGCAATAAATACGGATGGGGGTTTGCTTTTGGCGCTGCAGGCATAGGAATGATCATCGGGCTGATCAACTTCGGACTTAATGTAAAGCATGTGAAGGTAGGGGATATCCGCAGAGAGCCGCTGAAGGAGGATATGTCCTTATCGCAAATACTATTGTACGTTTTTGTACCCGGCCTGGTGGCCGCCCTGATCGGATATACATTGCCCGGCAAGCTGTTTCATACGACGATCATGGGCAGCACTTCCAGTGACGCTTTCGTATTTGCCTGTATACCGGTGATCGCTTTTTTTGTTTCCCTGTGGGTCAGGGCCCGCGGGCAAGACAAAAAGGGGATCGGCGCATTGCTGTTCATCTTTGCCATCTCCGTCATTTTCTGGGCCTTGTACTATCAGAACTTAACTGCCTATACGCTCTGGGCTGAACAGCATACGGACCGGACGATCTCCTCACCAGTCATGGAAAAAGGAGCGGATTGGCTGGGGATGATGCAAAAGGTGAATACGAGCCCAAGGGAGACAAGCAGGCTGGACGCCTTTTTAGTGCCGGTCATGGGCGACAGCGGACGGGTAGCGACATCGATGGGACCTGATCCTTATTTTTTAAATGTCCCTAAGCAGGATTGGCCGCCAGCAGGGCAGAATGTGAAACTGGTGAATACGGAGATATTTGAGTCTATAGGACCGTTCTTTATCGTAACGCTCACGCCTCTCCTCGTAGCACTGTTTAGCTACCTCCGGAAAAGAGGAAAAGAGCCGACCACGGCTTCGAAGTTTGGCATCGCCCTCTTTCTTTCGGGGCTTTCTTCGGTGGTAATGTTATTTGCCGTGCTTTCGGTATCTTCTATCTATCAATATAAGGTCTCCCCGGGCTGGCTATGGGGCACCTATTTTGTCATTACTGCGGCAGAGGTCTGTTGCAGCCCGATCGGGTTATCCCTGGTATCCAAGCTGGCGCCGCCGCGGCTGACATCACTGCTAATGGGAGGATGGTTCCTTACGATGTCACTGGGGAGCAAGGTTGCCGGACTAATGACCAGCTCCTGGGATAAATTCCCCGACAAGAGAGTCTATTTTATCATCTGGTTCGTTGGAGCTACCATCGGGGGCATCCTGATCTACAGCCGCATCGGATCCCTGAACCGGATCATGCGTGAAAAGATGGGAGAAGCATAAGGAAGCTACAAGCTTAGAGCTACAAGCTGCTAGGAAAACATAGTAAATATTAAAATACCTATAGATGTCTTGCTTGAAGCTTGTAGCTTGAAGCTAAAAAACAAAACTATTGTATGGCCGAAAAAAAATTTGTCCCTTTTGTTAGTCCCGAAACACAGATGAAGGAGTTTACCTTCAAAGCACTGCTGATGGGCAGCATCTTCGGGATCCTTTTTGGAGCGTCCACCGTGTATTTAGCGCTGAAAGCGGGTCTGACCGTATCGGCTTCCATCCCCATCGCAGTGCTGGCCATTACCCTGGGTAAGAAATTGTTCAAAACGACCATTCTTGAAAATAATATCATACAGACGACGGGCAGCGCCAGTGAAAGCATTGCTGCCGGCGTGGTGTTCACCTTGCCGGGGTTTTTATTCCTGTCCACAGCCGACTCCGGAGGCTTTTTTAATTATGCCGTTATTTTTATACTGGCCGTTTTTGGGGGCATGCTGGGCACTTTGTTAATGATCCCTCTCCGTCGTTCCCTGATCGTTAAAGAACATGATACGCTGCCCTACCCGGAAGGAACGGCCTGCGCATCCGTCCTGAAAGCCGGGGAAAAAGGCGGAGAATTCGCCCGGACAGCTTTCCAGGGACTTGGTCTCGCCTTTGTCTATGCCCTTCTGCAAAAGATGTTCAGGATTGTCGCTGAAACTCCCCTGTTCGATACCGTAAAACATAAAGGGTTGAATAAAATTTTCCCTTCCGCCCAGATATCGGCTGACATCACCCCTGAATATATGGGAGTGGGTTATATCATAGGACCTAAGATCGGCGGAATACTGGTTGCCGGCAGCATATTGAGCTGGCTTGTGCTGCAACCCTTGCTGGCCTCCCTGATCGATCCGGTAAATATCGCCCTGCAACAAGTGAAGCTGGGATTCCTGAAAGATATCGGAACAGCCGGCGGATACGGGGGCTGGAATCCTGTCAGCAGAACTTTTGCCGACCCCGCCTCCGCCATCTATCGCGCCTATATCCGGCAGATAGGCGCGGGCGCTGTGGCCATGGGAGGGCTGATCACTTTAATAAAAACAATCCCTACCATCGTTTCCTCCTTTAAAGAGAGCATTGGCGCTGTAAAAGAAAGAGGCCAGGGTGCTGTGCTGAGAACTGAGCGTGATCTTAACATTAAAGTAGTATTGTTCGGGAGTCTGGCTTTAGTGGTGCTGATCGGATTTCTCACCATCATCCCCGGAGATTCCTTTTTCAACCGGCTGTTGATAGGATTGCTGATCCTGGTATTCGGCGCTTTCTTTGTAACAGTAGCTTCCCGGATCGTAGGGATCATCGGTTCCTCCAATAGCCCTGTTTCGGGCATGACGATTGCCACCGTGATGGGCACCTGCCTGATATTCCTCGCCGTGGGCTGGGGAGGGAAAGTGTATGAACCCATGGCCCTGGTCGTGGGAGGCATGGTCTGTATTGCAGCATCCAATGCGGGCGGCACTTCCCAGGACCTGAAGACAGGATACCTGATAGGCGCTACCCCCCGCTACCAGCAGCTCGCCCTCTTCATCGGCGTTATCGTCTCTTCCATTGCGGTCGGACTCACGATAAAAGTCCTGGATATTCCCAGTTCCGAGATGGCCGCCAAAGGCATCACCCATGCTATCGGCAGCCAGTACAATGCCCCACAGGCTACCTTGATGGCTACTTTGATCAAGGGTATCCTCTCCCGCAACCTGGACTGGAACTTTGTACTGGCCGGAGCTGCCCTGGCTTTAGTGATGGAATTATGCGGCGTCAGGGCCCTCAGTTTTGCCATTGGGGTATACCTGCCTATTTCTACCACCCTTCCTATTTTCATCGGGGGAGCTATCCGTGGATTGACAGACCGCGTAAAGAGGAAAAGAGGTATGGTCCCTAAGGATGGGGAAGAGGATCTGGAAAAGGGCAATCTCTTCGCCACCGGGCTTGTCGCGGGAGGAGCTTTAATGGGGGTGATCTTCGCCTTCTTAAATATCCCGGATAAAATAGTTTATCTCTTAAAAAAGGTGAACATGGAAAAATGGTTTACGGCAGCGATGGGAGAAACGGGCTATTACCTGCTGGGAGTGGCATTTTTCGCCCTGATGGGTTATGCGCTTTATAGAGCAGCTACGAAACCGGACAAGACCGATGAGGCGATCCTGTAATGACGGGAAGGGCTAGTTCATCTTAAAAGGCACGATCATTTCAAAAATGGGAATATTAACCTCGAAGGTCTTCTTATTATTGAGATTTTCCATCGTGTAAGAACCGTACATTTTTCCCATCTCAGTGCGCAGGTTGCAGCCGCTGACATATTGATATCTTTCGCCGGGATTGAGAATGGGCTGCACTCCTACCACCCCTTCCCCTTCCACTTCGCGGGAGCTCCCATTGCTGTCGAAGATATGCCAGTGACGGCGGTGCAGTTTTACGGAGAAGTTATTATGGTTCTCGATAGTAATGCGATAGGCAAACATGTATTCACCGGATATAGGATTAGAATAATCCGGCTGGTAAAAGGTCTCGACACTCACCTCCACCCCTTCTGAGATCTTGTTTGCCATCTAATCAAATTTTTCTAAAATTAATCAAAATCAGCAGGCATTAAAAGTAATGTTCACAATTTATTTAATGTTCTGATACTAAATCTGGCCTAATTTTGCCCGATCTTTTCAAAATACCATGGAGAGATATACGTTTAGGCTCCAGAATTGGTTTTTACACAAATATAAATATTTTACTATATGAAGATCGCAGTTGCTAAAGGAGATGGAATTGGTCCCGAGATCATGGATGCTGTTCTTAACATATTCAAAATGGGTAAAGTTGCGCTGGAATATGAGTTCGTTGATATGGGAAAATGGGTATTTGACAAAGGCTTTTCCAATGGGATGACGCCGGAAGCCAAGCATACGATCGAGGAACTGGGGATCTTATTCAAAGGACCAATGGAGACGCCGAAAGGAAAAGGAGTGAAAAGTGTGAATGTCACTGCCCGAAAGACCTGGAACACCTATGCGAACAAGCGGGTATTCCAGACATTGCATGGGGTAGATACCGTTTTTTCAAAAGCAGGCATTCCAATAGATATTACGATTGTGCGGGAGAATATTGAGGATACTTATGGCGGCATCGAGCATATGCTGACACAGGATGTAGCGCTCAGCCGTCGTTTTATCACCCGCCCCGGAAGTTTGCAGGTGATCAAATACGCATTTGAAATGGCCAAGAAAAAAGGCACCAGACGTATCACCTGCGGGCATAAAGCCAATATCATGAAGCTTACGGACGGTCTCTTCCTGGAATGCTTCATGGAAGTGGCTAAAGAATATCCGGAGTTAAAGGCAGACGATATCATCGTGGACGATCTGGCCATGAAGCTGGTGGTGAGACCACAGGAATTCGACGTAGTCGTACTGACCAATCTGCAGGGAGATATTATTTCTGATCTCTGTGCCGGCCTGGTAGGAGGATTGGGCTTTGCCCCTTCCGCCAATATCGGGGATCATATAGCTATTTTCGAAGCCGTGCATGGAACGGCCCCGGATATAGCCGGGAAGAATATTGCCAATCCGACGGCTTTATTACTAAGCGGGATTGCCATGCTGCGGCACTTGGGACTGATGGAAAATGCCGCTATCATCGAGAATGCCCTGTTGTTCACCCTGGAGCAGAAGGTACACACGGGTGATTTTGGCGATAAAGGCACACCAGCGCTGAATACTACTCAATTTGCGGAAGCCATCATCGGTAATTTCGGGAAGGTCCCCGCACAGGGCGCCAAGCCGATGCTCCCCAATATGACACCCACACCCACTGCATTTAGGCTGGACCGGAATGAGATGATGGTAACGGAAGAAACACAAAAAGAATTCATCGTAGGAGTGGACCTCTTCATCGAAAGTTCGGAACAGCCGGAAAAGATCGCTAAAAAATGCCAGCGGCATGGGGGAGTGAAATTCAATCTTATCAATATCAGCAACAGGGGTACCCAGGTATGGCCTACCGGATCCGTATATACGAACCTGGTGAATCAATACAATGTCCGTTTCGAGAGCATAGACGGATCTCCCTTAAATCAACAGGATGTGCTTGGCCTCTATATAAGCCTCAGCGGTGATTTCAAAATATGCTCTTCCGAATTACTAAATATGTGGGGGGGCAAAAAAGCCTATTCGCTGGCGCAGGGGCAATAAGGACCGGAAATGGGTAAAGTCGGGCCATCGGAATGAAAACGCCTTCAGCATACTCAGATTGGCATAGGAATTGGTGCAAGATAGTTCCCCTCTATTCTATCTCCGTAGTCTTCCCGGTTCGACCGGGGTGCCCTTGTCATTATACCAACTGATTTCACCTTGTTGTTAACCCTGTGTGTATGAAAGAATTCTACCAATTCTATTCGAGGGCATTGTTATGCCTGGCTCTTTCTGTTATTGTCCCCCATTTGGGAATCTCGCAGGTGCAAACTCCCCGTCATGTCACTACCAGTTCATCCAGTAATGGGTTCTATGAGTATTTACCAGCAGGTTATGAGAGCGGGTCCAAAACTTATCCGCTGATGATCTTCATTCATGGAACAGGAGAATTGGGGGACGGAGGAGCTGATCTTCCTAAAGTATTGGTCAATGGTCCCCCCAAACTGCTCAATGATCAGGCCCATCCCTTTCCGACCTCTTTTACGGTGAACGGGAATACTTATTCCTTTATCATCCTTTCGCCGCAATTTATCTATTGGCCGCCTTCGGCTGATATCGACGCCTTCATTACGTATGCTATTCAGCATTACCGGGTGGATGCAAGTCGTATTTACCTGACGGGGTTGAGCCTGGGTGGAGGCGTTACCTGGTTTTACGCTTCCATGAACAGCACTTATGCCAATAAGCTGGCAGCTATCCTGCCTGTGTCGGGATCTGCCATAGATGCCCCTTCGGCTCAAATTATCGCATCCGCCAATCTTCCCGTATTTGCCACGCACAACGAGGATGATCCGACCGTCCCGTCTTCCAATACTATTAATAACATAGCATTGATCAACAGTTCCTCGCCTCCCCCTACACCCCGCGCAATAGATACTATTTTCCCCGTCAGCGGTCATGATAGCTGGACTACTACGTACAACCCTGCTTTCACACACCGCGGGCTGAACGTGTACCAGTGGATGTTACAATATTCCCGGGGAATCTCTGTCCCGTTGCCGGTCACCCTCACGGATTATAGCGCATCCTTATCAGACGATAAGACACAAGTCAATATCGATTGGACAACCCTTTCGGAACAGAATAACCAATATTTTATCCTCCAGCGGGCGGGCGATGGCAAACAGTTTGCCAACCTGGACACCATTACCCCAACAGGCCAACCTGGCGGCGGAAGTTCTTATGTATATACCGACCGTAGCCCACTGCCCGGAAACAATTTTTACCGATTATCCCAGGTAGATAAAGACGGGAAAACCACTTTTTATGGTATCCTGCAAATGACGATCCCCGTACACAGCACTTCCTCCCTGCGAATAAGCCCCAATCCTGCCTCCGGCGTCGTTTACCTGGATCTTGTGAATCCGGAACAGGGAATGTTACAAGTAAATTTATTGGATGTACAGGGCAGGACCCTCCGAACCCTTGGCTTCCGCAAACAAAGCCTGGACTGGCATCAATCCATCGATCTCAGCGGTATCCCTCCGGGAAGTTATTTTATACGTATCAGGGGTAATACAATCCGGGAAGTGCAGCCTTTTATTAAAAAATGAGGGATTGTTTAGAAGGAGAGAAGATCATCCGATTCGTTTAGTAGCTACATAGCCATTCTTAAGCAGCCATTGCACCAGTTTATCCCGTTGATCGCCCTGGACGATGATGAGCCCATCCTTTACGGAACCTCCGGTACCGCAAAAAGTCTTTAATTTTTTCCCCAGATCCTCCAGATCTTCCTGTCTGCCGCCGAAGCCTTCTACGAGGGTCACGGCCTTTCCGGCCCGCTGTTTGGTATCCAGCCTTACTTTTAACTTTTGTTGCTTGGGCGTCAGCGTTTCCTGCTGAGGAATATCCTCTTCCAGCTTGAATTCCGGGTTGGTAGAATAGACAATCCCGCTGTCATTTAGTTTCTTCTTGCTCATAGTCCGTCGTTTGTTATTAATGCCTTTAGGCTGAGGTCCAGGCTCCTGGCCTGGTGGATCAGGGCGCCGATACTCACATAATCCACGCCTGTCCTGGCATAATCTTCTACGTTGGTGAGATTGATGCCCCCACTGGCTTCTGTTTCAAAACGTTCGTCGATGAGGGACAGGGCCTTGGCGAGCTGCCGGGGGGTGAAATTATCCAGCATGATGCGGTCAATCCCCCCGATAGCCAGTACCCGTTGCACCTCGGCTATATTACGTGTTTCCACTTCGATCTTCAGGTGAGGCCGGTGCGCTTGCCGGTAGGCGATGGCTTTTTCAATAGCTTTTTCCAGGCTGCCGGCATAATCAATATGATTATCTTTTAGCATAATCATATCATAGAGGCCGAAGCGGTGATTGATGCCTCCGCCGATCCGGACGGCGTCTTTTTCAAGCAGACGGAAATTGGGAGTAGTCTTGCGGGTGTCCAGGACCCGTGTCTTGTATCTCTGCAGCTTATCGACATATTGGCGGGTGAGGGTGGCAATTCCGCTCATCCGTTGCATACAATTCAGGATCAGTCGTTCGCATTGCAGAATAGTATAGACGGTCGCTTCCGCTTCAAATGCCTCTTCCCCATCTTTCATGAAGTCGCCATCCTGTTTGAAGGGGGTGAAAATAGCGGAGGGCTCCTTAATCTTAAAGATCTTTTCTGCAATTTCCATCCCTGCCAGGATACCTTCCTGTTTGATCTTCAGGATTGCCTTTCCGCGAGCTTCCGGTGGTATGCAGGATAAGGTGGAGTGATCGCCATCCCCTATATCCTCCCGCAGAGCGGATTCTATCAGGACTTGTAATTGTTCATCGAAACTGGACATGGCGCAAAGCTACAAAAACCTCCCTCTCCTAAAATAAAAAAACCCATAGCATCGCCATGAGTTAATGGTTATTATAAGGCAAAAAACTCGTTTTATACAGTCCGAAAGAACTCCCCCTTCAGGTATCCCCCTTTCAGGGAGCAGGGGTAGGGTAGCTTACTGGGCAGCCTGGAACCGGATCTCCTGTAATAGCTGTTTCTCCCCTTTTTGCTTGATGAACAAGGTAGTCCGGTAGTCTCCATTGCGCGTCTGCAGAACGCCCACACAAAATTCAGATCCGCCGTTCTCCCCTTTATGCTTGACCAGGAAATTCTGAACTACATTGGTAGTAAAAAAATCCCGGATGATCATTTCTGCCTGGCTCTTACTGTAAGTATCGCTTTTTTCCGGGAGAGAAATATCAACCCGTGTATCCAGGTAACGGGACAACTGGCCAACGTTTCCGGATCGCATGGCGCCAGCTATGTCATCGATGCTATAGGTACCAGTGCTGTCAGTAGCAGGGATGCTGTAAGTAGTACCAGGGCGGAATGAAGCAAGGATGAGCGAAAAAGTAAGAACCGCCAATCCGAGAATGCTTTTCATATTAATGGAATATTAGTACGGAGTATAGTCCCAAAAATATGCCAAACTGTCTTCCACCGGTTAAAATACCATAAACAGGGTATTCTTTCTTACCTTTGCGGGGCTAAAAAAAGCATGTTTTATGCCAAAAAAGAAAGTAATTCTGGTCATTATGGACGGATGGGGGTTAGGTAAGCAAAAGTCTTCGGATGCGATCCAGCATGCCCGGGTCCCTTTTGTCAGTTCCTTATATAAACAATATCCCAATACGACCCTGGTGACCTGCGGAGAGGCCGTGGGTCTGCCGGACGGCCAGATGGGCAATTCCGAGGTGGGCCATCTGAACCTGGGCGCCGGCAGGGTCGTCTACCAGGAATTACAGCGTATCAACGTAGCTATCCGGGAGGGCCTGTTTGCCCGGAATGAGCTATTGCTGGAAGCTATTCAGGAAGCCAAAACGAATGGAAGACCGATGCATTTACTGGGCCTGGTGAGCGATGGAGGCGTACACTCCCATATTAATCATTTGAAGGCCATTACAGACGCCTGTAAACAGGAAGGCCTGGAAAAAGTATACATACATGCTTTTACGGACGGACGTGATACGGACCCTAAAAGCGGCCTCGGATTCATCCGGGAATTACAGGAGCATCTCAACAAGACCGGCGCTGCAAAGATCGCCACCGTCAGCGGCCGTTATTATGCCATGGACCGGGACAAAAGATGGGAAAGGGTGAAGCTGGCTTATGATGCACTGGTGAACGGGACCGGCGAAAAAAGTACCGATGCACTCGCGGCCGTGGAGTCTTCCTATGCGGCGGGACTAACGGATGAGTTCATCAGGCCTACAGTGATCTTAGCAGAAGACCAGCAGCCGCTGGCAACGATAAAAGACGGGGATTCGGTAATCTGTTTTAATTTCCGGACAGACCGCTGCCGGGAGATCACGCAGGTGCTTACCCAGACAGATATTCCCGAACAGGGCATGAAAAAATTAGCCCTGCATTATACCACGATGACCCAGTATGATCAGAGTTTCAAAGGGATCCGGGTGATCTTTGAAAATGATGACCTGAAGAATACTTTAGGAGAGATCGTTGCTGGTCAGGGGCTTAAGCAGATACGGATCGCGGAAACGGAGAAGTATCCGCATGTGAGCTTCTTCTTCAGCGGCGGCAGGGAAGTGCCTTTTGAAGGAGAGAAAAGGATCATGGTCCCTTCTCCCAAAGTAGCCACCTATGACCTGAAGCCGGAAATGAGCGCCTATGAACTGACGGATGCCATCATACCCGAGATCGAAAGCCGGGAGCCCGATTTTATCTGCCTGAATTTTGCCAATACCGACATGGTGGGACATACAGGAGTCTGGGAAGCGGTGATCAAGGCAGCCGAAACCGTGGACAAGAATGTGGAAAGAGTAGTAAAAGCCGCTCTGGACAACGGTTATACCATATTCCTTACGGCCGATCATGGAAATGCGGACTTTATGATCAATGAGGACGGCAGCCCAAATACAGCCCATAGCCTGAATCTTGTCCCCTTCTTTATCATTGATAAAGAGTGGAAAGGGACGGTGCGGCCCGGCAAGCTGGGGGATCTGGCCCCGACCATCCTTACGATGATGGGGGTGGAAATCCCGAAGGAAATGACCGGAGAGGTGCTGATCTAAGGGTTTTCCCGGAAGCCGCTGTCAAAAAAATTTTGCAAAAAAAGAAGCTGAAAACAGCTTCTTTTTTTATTAGCAACGCAGCTTTACCTCATAAAAATTGTCTAAATTACAGGGCAACCAATCCGGTTAAGATTATGACCGAAGAAGCCATTTTACAAGGCTGTTTAAAAAATGAAGCGGCTGCCCAGCGGGAACTGTACAACAGGTACAGTCCAAAGATGCTGGCAGTCTGTTACCGGTTTGCCCACAACAGAGAGGATGCAGAAGACATGTTGCAGGAAGGGTTCATTAAAGTTTTTTCACAGATGCACACCTTTCTGAATAAGGGTGCCTTCGAAGGTTGGATCAGGCGGATCATCGTTCATACCTGTATCAACAATCTGAAAAAGAACAAGCGTTTCAATGAGAGCCTGGATATCGTTCATGCACATGGGATCCAGGTGAGGGAGGAAAGCGTTCCGTCCATCGTACAAGCCAAGCAGATCGTGGAATGCATAAGGCTGCTGCCGATCGGTTATCGTACGGTACTGAACTTATACGCGATCGAAGGGTACTCTCATAAAGAAATTGCCGATATGCTGGATATTGAAGAGAGCACGAGCCGTTCGCAATATACCAGGGCCAAACAAATGCTGGAAGATATTCTGGTCAAAAAGAAGATCCTTCAGAAGCCAAGAGAAAAGACAAGCTGGTTTGCAGCTATCCGATAATAAATCCGAATCTATGAAAACATTCCAAAAACTGATTGAAAATGAAGGAGAGCAACTTCTATAGTGATGAATTTGAACAACTGATCAGGGAAAAGACGGAGCAGTATAAAATGTACCCTTCAGAGAAAGCCTGGAAGGGTATCCATGGTTCATTGCACACTAAGAGAAGATGGTTTATCATGGGCATGTCCCTTTTGGTAACTGGCATCCTGTTCTTTTCCGGTAAGGAGCTGATTGCGCCGGCTAATCGTTCCGGCCTCTCTAAAAAGAATAGTGCACTCAACTCCATTTCTTCTGCCAGCACGTCCAAAGCAACAGAAGGTTCAACAGATGAAAGCCAGCCTTCCACTTCTTTTTCTTCTGTGCCACAGAGCCCTGCTGTTCCTTTAGCGGTCCGACATATTAGCCAGACGGCTGATCCATCTTCTGATAAGCAACCTTATAAAGGAATTACCATTACGATCAGCGATCCGGTGATCAGCCAGCCAGATCTTTCCGAAATACTTAGTCATGCCATCCATTTGCCTGCAGAAGTGCCTTCTTTGCCTGTTATCGCAGCCAGAGGCATTCCCGGCAATGCAGCAGAAGAGAAGGGGAGCATGGATAACGAAAAAGAGTATACGGATCTGTCTCCTGGCAGCAGGGGTGATGGCCGGGTAGCCCGCACGATCAAGAACAATCCCCTGTCCAGGAACAACCTGGCGCTGACACGGTCTACCCCTGAGCCCCGCGCCGGCAACGAAACACTGGCGGATTCTGCCGGGCAGGCCTTCCAGCCCTCTCCGACCCTTCTTACCGAGGCAATTGATCCGCAAAAGATCAACTGGCTCCAGGATTATGCGGTATACAATCTGCCCGCTGCCGCTAAAAAAGGAAGGAAATTCGTACAATTCTACCTGTCGCCGACTGTCAATTACAGGACCTTAACAGGCGGAGACTTTGCTCCTCCCAAAAATAACGTACAGAATGTGCCGGTATCTTTATCGCATATCGGGGATGCCAAGAACTATGTCGATCATACGCCAGCCCTGGGGTTTGAAGTTGGAAGCAACTTCCTGTACAAGCTCACACGCAACCTGACCCTCAAAGCCGGCTTGCAGTTCAGTTTCAGCCGATACAAGATAAAAGCTTATTCGAGCAGCCCGCAACAGACCACCATTGCCTTAAATTCCTATTATGGCTACTACCTGGATTCTATTACTGCCTATTCCAGCATCCGTAATTTCGGAGGCAAACGGGTAGAAAGCCTGAACAATGATTATTATCAACTGTCAGTTCCCCTCGGCTTTGAATTGAGAGTAATGGGGAATGAACGGTTGCAATTGAATATAGCAGCCACGGTCCAACCTACTTATCTGTTGAACACCAATTCATACCTGTTAACAACGGATTATACCAATTATACCAAGGAACCGACCCTCTTCAGGAGATGGAATGTGAATGGGGGCCTGGAGGCTTTTCTTTCCTATAAGGTCCACAGTGGCCTACGCTGGCAGGTCGGACCTGAATTCCGCTACCAACTGCTTTCTACCTACAACAACCAATACCCCATCCATGAAAACCTGAAAGGGTTCGGCCTTAAGTTCGGGGTGGTCAAAGAGCTGCGGTAATCCCCAAAGATGTAATTTTGCAACATGAAGAATTTCGCCGCATTTTTTCTCGCGGGTAGCTTGCTATTGGTCAGCGCCTGTACCCCCCCTGTATCCCCCCCTGCTCCTAAAGAAGATTCAACGGAAACGGCCTATCTGCCGGTAGCAGACTATCTGCGGGCTGAGATCAGTTATGTGGATTCCACCCCCCTGGCCATTCAGAAATATATTACCCGGGACAACCGGAGGGATTCTTCCTTTATTCAACAAGGGGAGTTTAACCGGCTGTCGCAGCAGTTCCTGCTGCCCGAGCTAATGCCTGATAGTTTTAAAAAGAATTATTCGGAAAGCTCTTTTATGGATAAGACCACCGGTTATCTGAGTTTTACTTATTCGACCCTGAATAAGAAATTGCCCTTACAGCGGGTCGATGTGCTTGCCGCTCCCGGCGCCAGCATGGACAAAGTAAAAAGCATTTATCTTCAAAAGGGATTTTCGACCGGAGATACCACCGTAGTACAAAAGATGTTCTGGCAGACAGGGCATAGTTTCCTGATCCTTACCAGTCTTCAAATACCCGGCAAGCCGGCCGTTGAACATCAGCTAAAAGTAGTTTGGGATGCCGGAGATACCGAATAGAATATAAAAAGCATGACCCAGGAACAATTCAGCCATATTGCCCATACCATCCCTGTAGATCCGGGTATCTATAAATATTTCGACGAGAAGAGCGAGTTGATCTATGTGGGGAAAGCCAAGAGCCTTCGCAAAAGAGTCAGCTCTTATTTTACCAAA
>Ga0307511_10002746_pt1 | contig 18302 bp, 18 predicted proteins | sample 13_EM_MG_FD_200266 | JGI IMG/M metagenome (GOLD analysis project Ga0307511, IMG submission 200266) | Populus trichocarpa ectomycorrhiza microbial communities from riparian zone in the Pacific Northwest, United States - 13_EM | ecosystem: Host-associated > Plants > Roots > Unclassified | place... | reverse complement strand
TACCTGCCTGGAGTATCGTAAGAGCTGAATGAATGATCACACGAACAGGCAGTATTATTAGTCAAGTTCCGGTGGCTACTTCTCACAAATCTGCACAAGTTCTGCAACGACTAGCATGATCAGGGGGTAAGCGACAAGCGATCCGATCTTACGCGGCAGAGAGCCCAGACCACCTGGCGCTACTTCAAGCCCTGCTTCGAATCACAAAACCCAAATGAGGAGCTAATACAATTTTAAATCAGCAACAATACGTATTGGAACACCTGAGGTTCCGCGCAGAAGTAACCAGACTAGCGCAGAAGTCACCATGCTCAACCCAGGATTACTGACTTGGTGGGTCCAGTCCCGTACTGTTGGTATCCCTTCCACTCCGCAATCTATCTGTTATTTAGATGCACGTCTGATTATTATTATGCCATTTTGTAACATTTCCTTGGTCGCTGTACCTTCATTTCCATTTCTCTAGGTATAAGCATCTATATCGGTTACATGCATAATCGCCTGGTCGGGAGCGTATCCTGGTGGTGAGAAATCTCTGTACCTTGATCACGATCTCGATCTACGTTATTGGAAGGTTGCACTACCAGCAACATATCGGTTAACGAGAACAAGATCCGCAACTACGTGCTTTAGGAAATCATCCCATCCGGGCCGCCAAACACAAGAGTTGGTAACAACTTGAGTTCGCAGGTCAGAAACAATCTTGTATGGTCTGCTCCGAAGGTAGTGAGGCATCCAATTGAGTCAGGTTCCAGTGAAGGTTTGTCTCCCTCGATAGTGTATAGGTATAATATAATAATTACTAGAGAGTTTAGTTCCTTTACAGTGTCGGTTGACTATGCCAGAACTGGTGCTGCATATTCACTGATGTGACACAGCTAATAGCTACTCCAAATCTACAAAGGAACCCATCAATTCCCGAGGACCTCAGTTGCATTCGCGGCGTTAATAGCAGTCTCCTTAGTTCATAGCATCAAGGAATCGGGTTCTTACAACCCATCCCTCGCTTGGAGCGTACCTTGGAATTTCTGTGGTGGTCTTTATTATTTGTTTGATCAAGGTGACCGGGGGAATGCAGTAGCACTTTTCTCCAAAAGAAATCTCAGTAGATGTATTCCCAGGCCCAGCCAGGTATGAAGCCATCCACGCCCCCTTTGTCTGCGAAAAATGACACGATTCCTAGGCCCAATCATTGGCTCCGCCATAGTTCAGGGATGGTAAGGGGCCCTCCTGAGGGTCTATGAGTCCAACTTATCCGCTGTCTTTCAGTACCAAGCACGCGCGGTAGATCCAACAGTTGTCGTTTATATCGGACCTGATTACCTGGGGATCAGCGATCGTCTATGCATGGTAGAAACAACCACCTTCGCCATCAACAAAACAGCGCGGAAGCTAATAACTAGAGCACTAGAGCACCCACCGACTTCCCCACGAGATTCCTCAGAACGGGTTCCACCATAGCCACCCTCATACTCCAGACTTCCCCAACTTTTAGATCCCTTCCCCCTCCGTTAAAACTCTGAAAGTTCGTTATAACCTGTACAACTTCCCGCACTTACCGTAGCAGACGAATTCGCCAGCTCAGCAACATCACGACATCAACAGCCAACGAGCGAGTCCGAAACTCCCACACCTGACCCCGACCCCCACAGGCCCGAACGGGAGACCACAAGCAAAACCACCAATCACAAGCACACCACAACGTCCGCCAGCACGGGCTGTAATCCCACATGCAGCCTCGATACAATATAAGCCGGATGAAATGCGCCGATGGATCGAGGACGATAACAAGGGAACCGGAGCCCAAATCCTAGGGATCGGCTGGTTGAAACGAGGGGACAGAAGAGCCGAGAACCTAGCATCGTCACTGGTGTTATATTTAAAGGGGATGATAAATATTAATCAAGGACTTCGCATGGGGAGGAAGGTTTTCCGAACAACAGAGTATGACTGGAAGAGATGTGAGAGGGCGAGAGAGGTTATCACTTTCCACCCGCGTTGTGTTGTTTTTCTACGAGGATGTTGAGATGGACTGTTTTTCCTACCGGCGATGGATAAGAGAGTTTTCTATTTGTATTTAGCGTGTGAGGGCCAGATTAGCTTGGTACCCTTTGTATCCTCTGGGTTTTTCCGGGCGGCTCTTCAACATCCCTCGTTAGGACCGCATATGTGTAATGATTATGAAGAAAAAAGGGACCGTCTATTGGGATATATGGATCAATGTTTCATTGCGCGCTTTGTCAAGAGCGTGGGTTCGAGGCTAGCAGTTTATATCCGTATGAGCAATGCACACCACAGTTTAAGTTTGGATTAGGGATCCCAATCATTATGCCTGGGCACGAGCCGGCTCGTCATTTTTTAAGGAAGGCTCGAGCTTTTACCATATATTTTAGGGCACGAGCTTTCCCCAGGTCGGGCGAAGCACGTGTCGCCTGCGAATCATGCGCATTGCGCTTCCATATTTAGATTTTGTCCTCCCCGTTTTCAAGCAATGCATTAACTTTCGATTCTCTAGCTGCAGACATATTGAATCCCCCATACAGACCCTGCGCTTACTCTCGCACTTGTATCACAGAAGATTAACAAACTACCTTAGCATTGTCATGTGCACCATTCGCTACCCATATCTCCATAAAGTCCCTGTCCGTTGTAACACTGATCACCCCTCCAAACTACCTCGCACACACCTCTTGACCTGTTCCTTGAACCCAACAGGGTCTTCGCGCCACTGAACTGCCGCACTGGGCTGTACACAAATGTTAGATTCTGGAGAACACCGGACTTCAACAAGCTCGTAGAACCTACATTCGCTGGGGACTCGGCATTCGGGCTGTTCAACATCGAGATCACAGAGATCAAAATTGACCCGGGAGTGTGGACTGGTAGCCAACGTTCTTGCACTGGTTCATAGCCATATCTAAGAGAAGAGTGAGCAATGATTTTGGGTTCACTACGTCAAGTGGGATAACCTACTGGTCTACAACAGGTGGGTGTAAGATTGAGATGCACACCTCGCCATTGGGATAAACTGTGAAACCAAGCTTTGAATTAGCAAGAATATTAACAATTTCTATGGTAAGGGGTTTTACTGTTGGGGTGCCAAATTGGAGTTTCAAACTGCATCTTGGGAGGCATGAGCGGGTACTCGATAGGGAAGCTTAACCTGGCTTTGAAGCAGCCGCCACCGTACAACTTGCAGTCATCCGGGATCATGAGCATGACCTGCCACTCGTAGATATTATCCTCAACTAGTCCGACACTGATATGGACTAGGTCCTTGTCCGTTGTGAATTCCTTGAACTGCCGGTAGAGGTGAACCGCAGAGGGAGCAGGGGCAGACATTATTGTTAGATCTCTTGTGAGGATTGAGTGAGCAGGGTATGAAAGATTATGTACGTTCTATGTGGGTCCTGTGGTGGTTTTTGTTTCCCTGATTCCCAGTGAACTCACTGCTGAGAAGGTGCTATCTGGACCAGCGCCACCCAGATAGTTATGTGGTAAGCCGACGCCACTTCACCAGTCAATTACCGTAATCGGCATGGACTTGACGTTATCTCAACTGTAGTAGTTGCAGATTCTCCTACGGCAACGCAAGGAATGTGCTCCATACAAACACGGTGTAGGTTACCCTGAATAGCTTGATATTCGAATACGAGACTAATTGATGTTATTACAAAATCTAGATAGAGCTACTATCCGTGACTGTTCGGCAACAACCGAGTAGGCTCTGTGAGCCACAGATGGATTTCACTCTATTCTGGGAAGCTCAGGAAAGCCCCACCTGAGACATTAATCTGCACTAAGGGAGAGAACTGGTTGCAAGAAATCGTTTTGTCAGTGCTTGTGTCGATAGATTATAGAGAGTATATTTGCACACTAAGGAGCAGACTTGTGGGTGACATTGAAGGAAAAAACGCTAGAAAAATTTATCAACTGTCATACCCTAGTTCTGCGGAACTTGATAAACCCGAGAGCAAACAGCAATAACATCATTCATCGGTTCCATCATAACATTCGGCCCCAGCGCTTCCTTCATGCAGTTATCACACATTAACTTGTGCGTTGACTTAATCCACTGTTCTAATATGGGTTATGGACGACAGTTAAAGGTGAGAGTAAGGATATTATTCATTAATTCCCGGAGGAGGTAAACAAGCTGGCGGTGAAAATTGATACGAACGTATAGACTCCCTAAGAGGTTATTCATAGTCGTGGAAAGCTAAAGACACATATTCCTAACTATCTTGCGTCACGTACTAACTCAGGTCTTTAATAGACGAACCTCTTCGCGCAATACTCGGTCATACGCATGTTAGTGATCATCATCTGTAGGTCTCTCCATATGTCCGGTGTGCTCACTCCTTCGCGGCCGTAGGCAATGTCGTGTATGAAGGCCTCCCCCAAGGGGGTGCCCTTAAGCCGGTAGTTGATCCTGTCGGGCCCTGGTGAGGAGTTGCTCGCCGTGTTCAGTAGTGCAGTCGATGGTGACCCTAGATGCCCATCGATCTGGGGAGGGTAAAGAGACTATGTCGGGGCAGGTTTCTTCGCCGGTCGTGATGAGATAGTGTGTTTGGACAGAGTCCACTATGTCCTGTTGTGTGTTGAGCGCCATCCCGTCTTGGTCGATCATCTCGCCACAGTGGCCTTGACACCGAAAGAGTCTCTTGCTACCTGACCACATCCCATTCGTGTCGGGTTCTCTGTTGTTACAGGAACTTACTCCAGCAAGGCTTCTTCTTCCGAATCATGCTCCCCAGCGCCTTCGCCTCCACCGTATACTCCGCCGGGCCCGCCGCCCTTGTCGCCTTTAGTAATTCCGCCCCTGTGGGTCCCACCATTTCTTGCTGTGTGTTGTAACTGCTTGCGAAATACAGCATGGGTCACGGTTGAGAACCCCAAAACCGTGATAGCCCCAAAAACCAAATCCACAGGAACGTTCGATACGACAGCCTAGTATGCACGGTCCCTTAGGTTGGACTGGCTAAGCCGATAAATATGAACGGGGTCGATGGCTGTTCCCAGGTCTCGAGGGTTTTATCGATTGCGTACCTGAGAGGAGGGAATTTCAATATAACGCTCGTGAGTTCCTTATTCTCCTTCTCTTGCACCAAAACGTCTTGCATCCTACACTTGATTAACGTTCCTCTTGCCTTCTTATGCGAGCCTATAGCGGTAACCAAACGTGACCTGGACAAAGCCTGGAAGACTCCAGAACAAAACAAACGGTATAAGAACAAAGTTCATGGCCGTCGAGCTCTGGTGCGGTGACGCAGGCCGCGGAAACTAGGACACACGGAATGGCACGACGGTACAGGCCGAGCTGGACACACGCTAGTCGGCCCCATCAACGCCCCCTGCTTCTTGACAACGATCCTAGACCAACAGGATAGGCCATGCGGGGACCGCTAGGACACAGTCATGGTTGTACTCACACATACCACTCCTAGACCGGAGGGACGAGAGATCCAAACACAAAGCGTACTGGGCAGGCACGATGGGGGGCCTCTTGTCAGAAGGCTAGAGCGTGGGCTATACGGACGCCACAGGGACCCAGCGGGGAGCAGCCTCTCCAGTTCACTCCTAAAGCGGAATGGAAGGCAAGGACAAGATATATGGAGGGTACCTAGGCCACCTATCCTCAGTGGCGGACACGTAAACAGGAGCCATCACATTGGGAACCTAGGAGACAGCTGATAGACTGTTCATATGAACGGACTCCATGGTAGCCCTACACACAGCGGTCAACCTGCGCAAGGGAAACCCACCGACACCACCGATCGAGAGATGCCTCAAGCAAGCGCTCTTCAAGAGAAGGGACCAGGACACGGCCATCTCACGGATCCTCAAGCACACCGGCATCCCAGGCAACGGGAAGGCTCGACAAAAGAGCGGCATTGGAGTCCATACTCGGGGTGATAGTGAAGTCCGCAAGGACTGCAATAGAGGAAGGTATTAGAGCCTGGTGGCGAGTGTAGAGAAGAGGCGTTAGAGACGAGAAAGGTTTTGGGCTCAGAAGGAGCGACTGAAGCAGACATGGAGCCTTCGAATACACCTGGCTGAGGATGGATCGAGGGGCACAAAAGAGCTGCTCCACAAAATAGGCAGAGCAGTAAACGCGTCATAGCATGCGGCCACCCAACTCAGGGCGAGCACCACACCACATTATTCTGCCCTAGACTTAGAAGGGAGAGAGCGGAACTACTAGGGACGCGGATGACATGGGAGGACCTAGACACTGTGGCCTGGGTTAAGAAAGGGGATGGGAACCCTACAAAACTATAGTGGCGGTTTTCTATTTCATTTTCACTCAGCTATAACCGAGGTAAGAGAACGCACGCAGATTTATACGAATTTTCTTGACTATAACCTTCATCGTTAAGCGTAACTTGCTCTGTTTCCTGTTTTAACTTCGCGAACATAAGAAGGGAGAGCTCGAGCTTATTTGTTTTTCTCATCTACAAGTAACTTGCTCTGTTCGTTTTACAGCTCAATTGTTGTAAATAGCCTGCGCCGGGGCGGCTAGGTTATCTTGGCCCTCCCTGAATCCCCTCGGGTTTCCGGGGGCTGATCATGGCTCTCCTACAGGGCTGTATATGTGTACCATACTCCACGGACCCCGGGTTCATCACGTGCATGTGGACCAGCCCGCGGTGATCGGCGCGAGGTATGTGCTGGCAATCAGGGCACTAGGTGTTCCCAATGTCAATGCAACACCTATTCAATACTCACCAAGGGATACGGAATCACTTGGAGGCAGGCCTTAAGCTATTGCAGAAGGCTGCGAAAACTCAAGGCGGTGTTAAGCAAAGTTGTCGGTCTAAATCCAGTAAGTGTATCGTTTATTGCCATTGAATTAATGTGTGTAATAGCAAACTAAGAGGAAAACAGTGCAATGGGAAGGCTAAAGCAACGCCAGCGGGCGGCAGAAACCCAACGGGAAACCACCATCCGCCGCGCAATATTAACATATGAAGGAGGCCAATACCCCTCTATTCGGAAGACAGCAGATGCCTTTGCAGTTGCATATACAACCCTACATCGGCGTCTAAATGGTGGACAATCTCGATCCAAAGTACATATCTCACGATAGCTATGTACACCTGCGGAGGAGAAGGCGATTGTAGGATGGAATGTGAAGCTATAGGAGTGGGAATTCCCTCCTAGGATTGCACATGTTAAAGAAGCAGTGGCATCAATCAAGGTGAAAGAAAGGGATGAAGAGTATATAGTAGGGAGAAATTGAATTACCCCGTTTTTGAATTGACATACTGAACTCGTTTCCAGGCTCAGCATCAAGTTTGACAAGAACCGTACCAAAGTAAACGACAAGTTAATTCGATCCCACTTCACTAAATTGCAGCACCTCCAACACCTACATAATATCCTTGACAAGCATACATATCAATAGATGAGAAGGGATTTCGCCAAGGTATTTCAGATCGTGCTTAAGTCATTTGCCTATATCGAGGTAGAGGCATGACTGGAAAGCTAGCAACAGATGGCAATAGAGGGATGATAACGGTGGTAGAAGCGATATCCGAAACTGGGAGTGTGTTGCCTCCCCTAGTTATTTATAAAGGTGCAGGACACTATATGGTTTGGTCTCAATTCCTGAAGTCACCGGAGATTGATTGTGAGAACTGAAAGTTCAGTTATTCCAAGAAAAGTTGGACAGGTCGATCCCTTGGACTTCCTGAGTTCAATATTTTCATGAAATGACAATGAGTTCCATTAAGGCAGATGTATATCGCATATTAATTGTGAATGGTCATGCCTCACATATGAGGATTGAATTCATTGAATTCTGCCTAAGTGTTAATATCATTGCATATTGCGCACCACCAGACTCTACCCATCTCCGACAACCACATGACGTCGGTTTGTTCTTTCCCCTCCAGAAGGCGTATGGGATCACCTTGTTCGATTTGGAAATATTATGAACGAAATACCTAGCTTATGCTTGTGGCTACTCTAATGGCTACCTATTTATTTTCTGACCCATTCAGAAATGCGGCCCATTGCTCACCGGCCGCATTGCTGAATGGGTCAGAACACCTATGCACCAAAAATTTCCCTAGTGTCTGGCGTGATGCAGGCCTCCTCCCACATAACCAATGGCAGCCGAAACACCGCAGAGATCCGTAGAAATGTTCGACAAACAACACTTTAGTTACGATCTAAAGATTCCGAAATATCTCGGGAGGAATTATTAGATGTTATCCACCAGTTGGAAAAGTTTGCAATTGCGGCGCATCAGGATCGAGCGCTGGAGCATGCAACATTTTTGCAGTGGAAGGAAGCACAGAACCTGCATCCTAAGCCTGATTCACGGAAGTTGGGCCGAGGGAGGGGCACTGTTATGGGTGGTAAGTTTTTGAAGCAGCTTTATGCAGAGCGGGAGGAAGCAGAACGGAAGAAGCGTGAAAAGCGTGAAAAACAAGCAAAGAAGCCTATCCGGGTAGGTTCAAGGAAGAAGGAAGGTTTACAGACCCCGAAGCAGAAGGGCTGAAAAGGTAAGCTAGTGTCTTTTGTGTCTGGAATCTGGATCGGAAAATGTGGGTTTTCTTTGAGTTCATACACCTAATCAGCCTAAGGCTATGCGGCGATGGATTGGGCATTAGCTGGAAGGTTGGGAAAATGAGGATGATATTGTGTCTATTGGTTCGTCAAGTTCCATTTTATCCACCATTATGCTGACTACACTGGCCCCTGTATGTTTTGATTTACCCAATACGCCCCCTCTCCCAACTCCAGGGCATTCTCGAACTTTGTATGAGGCCTCAGGTGTCCTGTAACTAGATCTCGTACCTCCCAGACATTTGCGGAAATGTGATCTACTTGCTCGTTATAATCCCATAGCCTGTGCAGTATGGGACTGAATAAGCCAAAAAAAAACAAAAAAAGGCTCTGGGTAATACTAACGCATACCAGAGACCTACCTCCGAATCCTTCCAAACGATCATCGGAGTCAATGCAAGGCCGCAAACAGGAGCTATGGAGTAACACTTTGCAGTAGAACACACCTAGAATCCAGATATGGCATCTGTGTCTGGTTGGTGTGAGAGCAAGGAGGCAGGTCCACAGTTTCTACAGAAATGAAACATACCATAATACCAATACCGAAAATAAAAACGATAGAGCACGGCAGTCACTAAATTACTCCCGGGAGATCACAACATGGAACACCAATGCTGCAAGCGGGGGGGTAGTTTAGGGTCATGGTTCAGGGTAATTTGGCACGTTCAGGGTAACTCCCACTAGTTAAACGAGCGCTACTGGCCTAGAAAAGCTAGAAGAATGCGAGAACCAGGCCGATAACCTATCAAATCTTCTCCCTATCAATTCGATGAAAAACTGGCAATAACCTGTGTTGAGGGCTGACAGCGTGTCTCGGCTGAGGTGAGGAATTGATATCGCTGGATGGACGTGCGAGTACTCAAGGGGACACGGTAGGCATATACTGTCACGCGTTCATAGACAGGCGTAAGAAGGCATGGCATAACTCTGCAAAACATACGATAGGGTATGTTAGTTGTCCCCTTCGAAACGCCTAATAATCCTTAGGTTGTCACTGTAGTTACAGTACACTCATATAGTCCGACGGCGGAGTAATATTCCTATACCAAATATATTCTCATGTCAAATGTCAGGGTAACCACTAAAGGCGCCGTTCAAATATGAGAATTAAGGTGCGGTAGAGGAAGAACTAGGTACAGGAGGACTAGAAACAGTCTCGAAAGAAGTGAAGAGAGCAGTAATGACTGTTCGCTTGCCCCTTTTGTCTGTTATTTGTGGAGCCTCAATGCACACTAGCAGACATATTGTTTCAATTAGGGAATTTTAAGGAGTTGTTAAGGCTATAGCAGTGAAATGTGTTGCGGTGTTGCGTCGCCGTGTTGTGTTGCGGCGTTGAGTGATACCTGCTTGTACGGGGTATTTCATATCAAAAAGCCTTCCTATTAGGCTAGGTTGATCATACATTACCCAATCAGGTACTCTTGCTATAATACATGTAAACAAGTTCGAGAAAATAAGGTTGTTCTTCTATCACATATATTGTTAATTACATATTATTATATCGGGACAATAAATAGTAAACATATGTGTTTGAACCTAACCTCACCTATAAACCTGATATAAAGATTGCTTGATCCCTATATCCCTCGGAATATGTAGTTTTTAACATCATCCGCTAAGTAGTTCACTACATCTCTTCACATGGTAGGCTGTTTGCCCTGATACTGATTCCAAATGTATGATACATCATCACGTGCGACGTATATTGAGCCCCACAAGTCCTTTGAGGCCACAATTCCGTCACATCAATTGCTAGTCCATACATACTCCAATTCCTACCTTACACCTTTCACCACCTCATATAGCAATGCTCACCCTAGGGCAGCACTTGAAGGTGACTTCTATGTATACACTAAAACTCTGGTTTTAATTTGAGCCCATTTGCATTATAATTCGACTTTTTAACAATTAAATACTTGCATCCCAGAAGTGTGCCCGATCCTTGTAGTGCCCCGGATCCCCGTCAAATACGTTACTTTCGTAACTAGGTTAGTGTTGGCAGAATCGCTGGTGCTAAGGGTGGTAGGCTGGTTTTTGCGAAGGATGGTAGAATGGGTGTCGCAAGCGGTGGCGCTTGAAGAGGTGGCCGAGGTAGAGGATTCTATGCTATCGAGATGTACCATAATCCTTTCTGTTAATTTTGAGAAACTGCTTCTCATGGCATGCTTGCTTTCTTTATACTCTTGCTTACTTGTAGATAGGTTTTGTCAAATTTGACGCTGTTTTTGAATATCTCCAGGTGCAGTACAATCCACCAGTTCTGATGCATCCACAAAGGCCTGGATATCGCCCTTCTTTGACTGAGTACCTCTGCAATAATATTTTCATTAACCCCTGAATGTTCGTCACAGATCTCAATCCATGTATCTATATGTAGCTTGATTTAAGCCGGTTACGGGAGTTATGCACACCCTAGACTGCACCTTTCGATCACACAGGTCGGCCTTCTGCTTAGCTACTAGTACAGGAGCCTTCTTATGGAGATCTGTTCGTAGGACCGGGTATATCTTCAAAAACCGCTGCAATAACTGGCCAAAATCGAGACTCTGGCCTTGATTTGTAAGTATAAGTTGCAGTTTAACCTCCTGGGTATAGCGTAGGGGCTTTGTTTTTAATAGACCGGCAGGGGCTGTTATGGAACTTGAGCGCAGGCTGTAGGTACTACTCTCGCGTGTGGCGATATCACGGGGAATACAGGGACCCAGAATAGGATGATACGCGGGATAAAACCGGGGTTCCTAATCAGGGCAATTGGAATAAGGTCGGAAGGGATCAAAGAGCTGGAATTCGCCCGGTAATAGGCCTGGTTACGAGACGTCTCGAGACGTCTCGTCATTTACCAGGCGGTCTCGAGACTTTTACCCTTGTCCGATCACGTAAGCCTATATGACCAGGGCACTATGTGTGCCAAGAACTGATATCACAAAGTCTCGACCAGGCCTAGTTCTTGAACTTGAAGGAAGGACTCCCCGGGCATTTCAATGGAGTATTGATCTTGGGAATAAACGGATTATTGAATAAAAAATGTTTGGAAATTATTATTCTGATGAAGTTACGGTGTTAATTTCTGTTTAATGCTTGACGTCGGTGGAATCGTGGTGTTTTGATACCGGCTCACCTGCTTACGATGCTTGATGTGGGCCATAATGCCAACAGCCACCAGAAACAAACTAAGACAACAGAGACATCCAAGCTATCTTTTGGGCAACAATAATACCCAATAGGTGAATTCGCTGGTGGAGTAACTGTAACAACCACGATTCTTGGCTATAATACAACCGGAAGTAGTGCCGAAATGTTACCCTGGGTCGGGGAGGTGCAGGGGGTTGTCAGGGGTGCCAGGGGAAGGATGGCAGAGTGTTTAATCATAGCTGGAACGATATTGCTGGAAACAAGCCTGCAGGGGCGGCGGCATGTGGAGTAGTGTATCTGTTGGCAACCCCGGAGAGAATAACGGGCGGGTGGATGAACCGACTAGTCACCTGTGCTGCCCAACTGTTAGGCTGCCACATTACGCTTCCAGTGAAGGGCTGTGTGGCAATACGCGAATTAGAGAGTTCAAATGACGATATTTTCAGATCAATGGGTCAGATTTCCCGCCGCCGACGTCCAGTGAAGGGTTGCGTCGGCAAATAGCCGGATGGAGGCAGAGTAGATGGAAGATTGTAGGTAGATTAATGTCGACACCACCCTCTCGTATCGGTGCTCTCTTCCGTAGGGAAGTTCCCAATTCCTTCTAATGCTATGGGGGCTAGTGCGTGGCGCAGGACGTGCGTGAAGCCCCGTCTTGCACAATTACCAATCAGTCATCACCCACTGTTGGTGTGCCTGAAAAGTTCTTCAGTTTTGGCCTATATATTCACCCCCCAAGTCCCTCACCCTCACTCCTGCTCTGTCCACACATCTATTCCTCCATTCGATGCGACGTGTATGAGCGCATACCAGGTCCCTCTACTGTTTGGAATCCTGATCCTGCAAAATATTAATTAGATTGAAACTCTTTTAAATCGAAATTTTTAAATCGAAATTTTTAAATGGATATGCACGAAAGCCCAGTGCTAGGCCACGAAAGGACGGCGAGTGCGTCGCAAACTCTAGACCTCGTCTCTGGCCTGGCTTCGGCCATAATATGGACCTCGTCGCCGAACCACGTCAACTCGACCTCCAATCTCCCCCGGGAGTCTCGGTGAACGGTGGCGGCCTAACGAGGGAGAGGGCATCCTGGCACTCCCCTCCCAAGCACACAGACTCGGGATGATATCGTCTTGCCTCCTGAGCACACCGACCCGGGATGATAACCCCTTGCCTCCTGAGCACACCGACCCGGGATGATATCCTCTTGCCTCCTGAGCACACCGACCCGGGATGTTATCCTCTTGCCTCCTGAGCACAGCGACTCGGGATGATACCGTCCTGCCCCCTGAGCACACCTTCAGATCGGGGTCCTTAAATGCCATGTGGATATCAATCTGCTGCAGGCTCTTTCTTGCACTACTCCCCGGTCTGCAATCACTTGAACAGGACGATCGCCTCAATCCGTCAGAGTTCTAGTTATCAGGTTATTCGTCAGAAGTTCTAATCGTTGAGTTTGCTACTTTCTACTCTCTCTACTTTACTATGGCCGCACATGACTATGTGTATATAAAAATAAAACTTGCACCACGTGTGTTCCAAGTACTGCAATCTAAAGCCCTTGTTTCACATACTCTCAAGAGTTGGTACTTTCATTGCCTTTCTAGCCTGGTTAGAGCCAAGTAACACATTACTTGGAAAATATTGATTCTTTTGTATACTATTTTCACCTACATACTACCATACCTCTAATATATGTTGCTACTCTAATCATCAGCCACTTTGCTATAGCCTCTATTTATATCACTATTTTTTGTGATTTTAGCAACACATATCGTTTGTTATACCACAACATAAATTCAGCGGCAGAAGGCCATGCTCCAATGCCAGTTTAAGAAACCGATGTTGCTGGAATGGACTATACACTAGCAGAAGTTGCAGGGGAGACTCATGATTGAATTTGTGTTGCACATCTTGGTTTCAGCCTGAGTTTAGCGATTCTGGATGGGTGTAAATTCTGCCGGGTAGAAGGAACAACGCAGCTTGGATACCTGTGAACCAACTGTGCTATATCAGTCGGATTCTGATCTACATGACGTCAACCGTCAACCGCTGATATCCGTGTTATATCTTATGACGTTGCACTTGAACGTGTTTGAGCCTTTTTCGTCTCTAAAATCCTCATCTTAATTTACAACCAAAGTGAGCAGCTGGAGGATATTGTATATAGAGAAAAACGGGATATCGAGGGTCTACAAGGCATGGCTGGAAGGACTCAGTGCGCACGGTTTAATCACTAGTTCTTTAGGCTGCGCTCAGAAATTTCCTAGCGTTGGTGTACATATCGCGATATAAGGGATGTGTGTGTGGGTTCCTGTAACGGTGCAAGGACTCGTCGACTAAGGATAACTCTGCAGGGAGCGCTCGAAGTCTGTGACTTTGAGAGGGACATGTATTAAGAGTAGAGACAAGACGTTGCATGAGGAGGGAAGGACAGTAAGGGAATATCGGAGAGTTATATAAAAATTCCGTCCTAACAAGAATCCAATGAAATAAACCCGTAGGCTCTTCTCGTGCATGCTTATTAGCCCCAAACTGTCCAACCTAGGAAATCCGAGCATACTCGGCCCGCGTATCGACCGATCCTGTGCGTCCGGGGCTTGGGGGATATACGCCGTGCCAGGTCCCGTGTGCTTTTCGGCTACTTATCCCATGCCCGTCCCCTGTTCTTTTGCATACCAGGAGATGTGCTGCATCCTGGATCGCTCTTCATTGGAGAAGGGGTCGTGTGCTCTCCCGATCTGGTGTAGCCCTTGCTGGGTGGGGCGCTTGTATTTATTCGGTACCGGTAGTCCAGTCCTCGGATTGCTTCCCTGTCCCATTCTTTCATGTATGGCGTGCGTTGGCGACATTTGTAGACTTGCCTCATGCCAGGCGGTGTTGCTATCCCGGTCTTGTAGATCATTTCTCCTATCCTGATTTCCGACTTGGCCCTCCGATCTGCGCCTGTTGCCTCGTTCCCGTCCTCTATCTAACTAAGCTCCATCTTATTTCGTAATTCCTCTCATAGGATGCGTTCTGCTATGGGGTGGAGTTCTGGTTTGTGTCTGGCGAATACACTCGCAGCCCACCTGATCCGTTTTAGCCAGGCTACCGCGAGCTACTCTGTGCCTATGATATCAGTGGCTTTGGTTGGGCTGCCTCCCTTTCATAGTGAGATCACCCACCGAACAATGCGTGCTGCTAGGCTTGTTGCCTCCTCGGACGAGGTTGAACCTAGCTCGCATTCATAAGTCAGGATCGGTGCGTTGTCCTAGGGCTATCGCTAGCTTGTTACTCGGAAGTTTGGTGAGCTTGCGCATGACGTTGAATCCGGCTAGGCATCTACCGTACATGTTTGCCGGGGTTGTAGCGCCGCGTTGAGGCACTGGTCCACTGGTCATACTGGCGACACCCATATTGTGTTGACGTCATCAAGGAATAATAATGGGATGGATCCTCCGTTCCATGATGCTCAAGATCTTCCACCCGGCCCTCGACGATATATGCGTTGCTTTCTAGTGTGGTGTCCCCAATATAGCCTTAGGCTCGTTCCATCTTGACTGCCAATGATGCGGACTATGAACGAATTAAATGAATTTTTTACTGGGAGACTATATATCCTAAGGTCATGATAGGGGTTACGATCGTACCGTTTGAAGCTTCAATTAGTCCCTCGGAACCACGGCCAATAACCAAATCGCTAGATTCAAATATCCTGCTTGTACCGTCCCGCCTGCCTAAATATATGAAATCAACACCTTAGCCAATACCTAAGCATAAGGTGCATCAGACCTATCCCGTGGGTAGTCGGAGTTGTAGAATATATTGTTATCCGAAATGGCTGTTCTAAAGGGAATTTGTCAGTTTCGTAATATCTTGTGGTAAAGGTGTGCAACATCTCTCCGGTTATTTGACCTATAGTCGATACTCAATCTTCTGGATCATCTTATAGTCCATAGTCGTGACTACCTGGGTCTCATGGGCTGTATTTGCTGGGTTTCGATCTGTATTCTTTCTCTTTTCCATGGTGGCAAAATGTTTACCCTCCCACTCTACTAATTCCAATATGCTCTTCGCGTACCAGATACCCATTCCATCTGTCGTACAACGGGTTGTTTGGGCAATCATTGAACCAATCCGTCATGTCTCTGTAGTCGACCACCGAAGACAAAGTCCGTAGGGCCTCTTGAAGTGGCGCTTGGGCTGGTTTTGATCATCTGATCCTGTCTAGCACTTCAGTGGTTCAGTACATACCTGCATAGACACAGCAGACGGATTAGCACAGGCGTACCTCAAGAGATAGAACCCTCAGAGATGATCTCTAGGGATGGGTCATCCAGAAAATCGGCAGGGGAGTGCAAACTCGCCTCAACACATTCATAACCGGTTCTCAGAGTGCTCTTGATGGGGCTTGCGAAATCACCCATCATCTAGCACGGCAAGTAGTAATGTCGCCGGAAAGTCTTGTGGGTGCTCATGTTGGCGGTCATGTAATATGATCTAAACATTTGGAATCGATCGACATATATCGGCACCGAGCGCAATGCCCCGCTTGAGTCTCGCTCGGAACCACCACACACTAGTACCCGTTTAGGCATTGGCGGTTATTTTGGGTTTGGAGTTCAAGCAAATTGCGATACGCTCCGAAAAGTGGGATTGCCTGATTCTAGTACCCTCGCGGGACGTGCCTCGGATATCATGGGAGGTGAAAGATGGTGCGAGACCAGATCATACTCGTTGACATTAACACGCAATATTCACGCTACCCTATTGTCCACTAATTGAATTATACTGGGAAGATGCACGTTGCCAAGCACCTAGCCTATCTGGCGCAGAGGACGGCTTGCTCACCCTCGCAACGGCAGTGGTGAGCAAGATCAGAACCGTAGTGAAGACTGAGGGGAAGAATGGATCTCGGAGGACCTCGGAACAGGTAAACTCGATCGACTGCCTTTGCGAACTTTCCCTACGGATACATGGACAGTACAGTCTGGTAGTCAATACGTGCGGAAGCTTCAATGAAGGCGTAGGAGCGGGGATTGACGGTGAGGGGGGCAAGTAGTGCACTGTTTACACAGGAAGATGTGAAGGAGGTATAGAAGGGATTGAGGGAGAAAGTAGGCCTGGGCATGAGACGTCTCGTGGGCAGGGACAGTGGTCTCGAGACTTTTGGACATCAAGCAACAGCAATCACAATCAAATGATGCAGGTGTAAAAATACGAGGTTATAAGCGGAGGAATCTTGAGAGAGAAATATAGATATATTCGTCAAAGCTATGTAGAGATCGCTATAGTATGAATGCTATGGTTCTACTGCCTTGTTCTTCTTCCTATTTTCGCCAGCGAATTCCAGCTCTTTTATCCTTCCACGGACACACACCGCATATGCAGTGTGACACCGATGCGTCATGCACATGAGTCACAAAAACATGCATGCAGGTAAGATTACATCACATCCCATTTATAATGCTGACATGCATATGCACGAGTCATAGAATTAATTAGGTTTTTGGAAGAGGGTGGTCAGCTCACCCACACTAGTTTATTCCACACAAATAAACTTGATCGCAAGAAGGCAAGGAAAAGGTATAAGTATCAGCACTGAAGAGGCAATCCAGACGAAACCAACCGTGACATTACAGTCAAGTTGTATGCTTCGTGATACTCTTCAGGAATTCTAACAATTCTTCTCCTCCCCCCCCCCCCTTAGCCCGTCATATGAAATTGTCTCCATTCCTACCATGATCGCCAATGCTGATCCCCGTGATACTTTACCATAGCGAGAGTATTTCCTAACAGCAGGTACTAGGAATTTGTGGAAAATGAGCTCCGAAAAGGCTTCTCAGCTTTAATTATATACAGGTTGCCACATTTTCTCACACAAATATCTACACGGCGCAACCAATGAAAAGTTTTCACAGAAGGTTTCCAGACTTTTGCCGAAGTATCTCGAGCCCAGGCCTAGGAGAAAGAGACGACTAATTCCGACGATATCCAGAAACACGACCGCATGATGTCCTGGTCTACATCCATTGGTAAAATCTAGGAAGGGGATTATGGAGGAAGGGGATGATGATGCTGGCATGAGTCAGACGATAGACAAAAATTCCATCACACCTACTTGGTAGTGTGCACTTGTGCAGAGAGCAGTGTTTGCCCACAGGACATACTGTAGGGAGGGGATGATTTGCCATAGCCTCGCGTAGATGGCCTATACTGATACACACTACAGGGATTGAAAAACTGCAGATATGGCTAGCTGTCCGTGGTAATTGATGTGTGCCATCCTATTGGAGGGGTACCTGGAGCGGCACGATAATCTACAGTAGGTATTGCCTCATTCTATGCTTCCTAAATTGACAGAAGGTCGCATATATAATATCCACGGTGTTTGTTTTTTAGATCAAACATTCAGCTCAAACAACTTTGTGGCCCGATATGATGTTAAGATATGAGCGGAAGAATAGGTTTCATAGACTTACGGTAGAATGATTGATTGAATTATCTTTATCGGTGGTCTTTACCACCATATATATACATGAATATTCCTACACGTTCTGCATACATCATATCCCGGCATTATATGCTTTTTACCATAATATAGGCTTCAG
>Ga0307511_10002745_pt1 | contig 18317 bp, 25 predicted proteins | sample 13_EM_MG_FD_200266 | JGI IMG/M metagenome (GOLD analysis project Ga0307511, IMG submission 200266) | Populus trichocarpa ectomycorrhiza microbial communities from riparian zone in the Pacific Northwest, United States - 13_EM | ecosystem: Host-associated > Plants > Roots > Unclassified | place... | reverse complement strand
GTAGGTTTCTTGGTATCCACCACCCGGGCGAGGGTGACCAGATTCGTATGGGGGAGGGGGTTGGCCATTAGCCTGTGGGTGGGGAGCCGGGCCGAAACCTTGTGGGTTCAACGGGGTTCTTTCGTGTGACCTGCCCGACCCGTATCGATTACTTTTTGCACCATAGACACTAGTCAGTATCTCAGAAGAGTGTTTCCGTGGCAACGGACAAACCTGTTGTACATGGTAAGTGTGGCGGGTGTTGATGAGGGAGCGAGCGCTTCACGAGGCTCACCTGCCGTCTTGATACTTACGTAGGTAGATATCCTCTATTGTTCCCCACTATAACGAAGGACCCTCTAAATGTGGCTGTAGAGGTACGACGGGATACAATTTTGTATGTACATTGAACAGGGTACTCCGAAGGTGGACAACCTGAAGAGCCCATTCCCACAAACGGCCTCTGCGGGTCAGAAAACATGTGAACGATTCCGAAACCTACAAAGAAGGGCTGAGAAGGGGCTTGCACGTTGGTGGGATATAACAAGGAACTGCGGTGCCGACCTCGAGAAGCACCGTTCTAGTCCTCTTTCATACAGTTCGGTCCGTGAGGACGAGAGCGGGTGCCACTTAGGGCGGGGTGAGGGCGACTTGGTCCACAATCGAGGCGCAATGTCCCTAGTCTGCGAAAGAGAGGTAGCAACTCAGGCAGCCACTTCCTCCCGAAAGATATGCACCCCTCCTTGTGTTCTCCCGTGGAGACGAGGACGAAAGTCAACTTTCTCCTCCTCCCAGTACTAACAGCCTGTGCGAGGTCGGAAAGGATGGTATCGAGACTTCCCCACGCTCGAGTGAGCTCGGTCCGGGATTTCTCGCAGAGCCACCGGTAAACGCAGCCAGTTGTCAGTCTGATCCACCCCAAGCGACTGCATTGTATTGGGTCGAGGGTTAGGAGGATAGCGGTGGATGTTGTTACGATGCACGAGTCTGTGTTCTCCATATCCAAACTCAGTTCAGATAGGTTGGAACACCCTCCGAGGCTGAACGGAGGCTGGTCCATCAACCCCGGAGACTTCGCTACCGGACGGTTCGATCACAATTAGCAGTATCCTCTCTCTTTTTAAGGATCCTCGACGTACGAGAGATGATGTGAACCTGAAGAGATGAGAGCGACTTTGCGTTTGCTTTGATCAACGCATTCGTCGCTCGACTAGTGCCTGGGCTGTAAATGTGATCCAAGTCAAGCCTGCCAAACCGGCTGGGAAGTTGGGCGGCCGCGGCCATGGTGAGGTGATGGTCCTTCGGCGCAGAATGGGAAAAAACACCAAGTTCCATACCCGACGCCTCCGAACGCGTCCCTGGGCGGGGTATCACTATCGTAATCCCAATGCTACAGCAAAGAAGGTGAAGGCGCTTGAGGCCCGGGTGTGCCAACACGATATCGAGGACCAGGTGAAGAGAGAGCGAACAGGATTTGAACACCATTGTTTGCAGTGTGGCGGAAAGGGCAATGGCGCATTCCACGAGACAAACTCGCGCCTTAGTAGTGAGGACTCCTCCTGTGATTCCAAGGTATGTTATTGGAGCCGTGTGGAACGGTGTCATGAGCTTTTTGGACGGAAATAGTCGATAGTGTTGGGACTCCAGCTGTATCCTAAGTTTCTCGATGTATGGCATGAGGGAATCGGGAGGAATAGCGAATAGACCTTCTTCGTCTCCTCTAATCTTGACCTCCCGAAATAGGTGCGCCCGCGAGCGGCTGGTCCAATTCTTGGAGATCAGGGTGCATGCGTGAAGTGCTTTGTACGCGTCGAGACGATGGTCGGAACGTTTGTCGTGATCAGCGTCTCGGTAGGCGTCGTAGAGCTCGTCAATGACTTGGTCGACGAGCTCTTGTGGTAGTGCTCTGTGTGGGGACATAGCAAGAGTTGCGCTAGTACGGATTGACTGTCAAGGCTAGGACGCCTATCGGAATCGAGATGGGGCTCGGATAACACCGATTCAATTACCCATACACCCACATAAATTGGCCGTTTCCCACGCCGATAATCACCTCCTTCGCCTCACCATCTTCCGACCTACTCTTATCGATTCTGTCGTGTCTAGGGTGGCCAACCGATCCAGACTGCAGCTGGATTTCGCCAGCTGTCGTTCTTTGTGGCGTTGATCACAGGGATGATCAGCCTCCGCGCCCGTTCGGGTCGTTGGAGGGATACGAGTGCCGCGGCTACTCTCACTCTCCATGATACAGATTGCGACCGTCGCCGTTTATTTGGCCAGTTTGGATCCAACGATTTTCTACCAGGTTTGATCTTGTAGTGTTCAAGCCCGTCGTACCTGTTCTGAAAGGATGCGTCACAGTGAAATCGTGCCTCCGTACAAACCCCCAGAAGCTCCACCTCCTAACTCATTCCTTACGCACACGTTCACCTCAGGGGACCCAACCACACGAGAACAGGGACAAAGAAAAGTATGATTCGAATTACACGGGGCGAGGCAACTTTATTGATAAAACGACAAGACAGGTATCTTCGGTCTTTTGAAACGGCCGCCACGAAGCTCAAGATGGCGACTCGTTAGAAGGCTCCGGGAGGGCAGGAAGGGCCGGGACATCCTCAAGATCATCGAGATCCTCAAGGGTCTCGCGAACCTCGAGATCCTTGAGGTCCTTGAAATCCCTGAGATTCTTGAGCTCCTCAAGATCCTCGAGTTCCCCGCCACGTTCTAGATCCTTGATATCGTTGAACGCTAAGAGTTTGGATAAGTGGAATGTTGTTAGAATGATGAATGATCATGCCCACGCTTACCCTTTACCAACAGCGCTGGGCGTGCCCACTCCTTCTTCCCCTGTGGTAACGGATAGTACCGACTGAGTTTCTGGTACAATATCCGCTCCACCCTCCTCCTCTCACGCTCTTTCTTGATGCTCCGTGAATCGGAGGCGGTCCGTCCGGTCGTTCCCTTCACCAGGCATGGTTTTGGGTAAACCGGTACCCGCTTCGTCCGAATGATCATGACCGCAACTACATTGAAACCGATCGGATCAGGTGCGTTGTTTGAAATGGGATATCTACTTACCGGCCAGAGCCTGGTTGACGGTCGGAGGTTCGGTACCCCTCTGCTGCACCCACCCACACAGCCTTTGGCATTCCTTCCCGCTCTCCACACGGGAGCGGCGGGGTTCTCCGTAGCCGCGGGGGGTCCTGGTCAGTGTGGGCTGACGCCAAACGACCATTAGGTTACACGAGAAATATGGGAACAGTAAAAGTTACTTACTGCGGCCCTGAGTTTTTCTGTAGTCAAGTAAGTCGTTTGGGCGTCAGCCCTTCTCTCGGATATCCCTCCGGAGGGTTGCGTCGTTGGTTGGCCAGTGTATAGGACGGATGGAGCCACCAGGGTTGATGGCCCCGCCTCAGCGTTCTCGTACAAATTTGGACGAGTACGGGGCACGGGGTATGGTTGGTACCGTCTTGCCTGCGTCATCTCGAACCCAGTTGGACCGGTCCACTGCCAGTGGGAGGTATTCACGTTCCCCTGTGGAAATGTGTTGGCAGGGTTGCGCAAGGGTGAATGGACTCGAAAACCTACCATGTATGACGTGCTGCTAGTGGCCCCACTCCGGTCAGTCCTCTGGTAATCAAGCGGTGCTGCTTGTGATCGGTCAACAGCCTGTCCATCGAACGGGTATCCGCCACTACTGGGGGCATGTACCGCAGTGGACGTTTCCGGCGCTGCTGTGTCGGTAAAGGAAACATCCCGATTAAAGTATCCGGAGTGGTAGGGTTGAGCCTGTCGGTAGGCTGCTGACCAGTCGTAGGACGGCCAGCAGTCATCGGTCCTGCTCGCGTACGAAGTGGTTGGGGCTACCGACTCTGGAGGCTCACGTTTCAGGCACCAATCGATGAAACGACCTGAGCGATGCTCACCGAAGCTGTCCGTTGCCCGAAGGCTGGTCGACGACCCGATCATCGGTCCTGACTGCCTGACCACGCTCCATTGATCGGTTGGGCCAGCGTATATCTGTTCGTATGTCCTTTCCGTTTCAGTGACAAAGGTCTGACACGGGGATGGATACGAGTAGGCTTCTCCGGAAACGAAGGAATAGTAGTCGGCGTTGCTGGCATCGTTGTAGTAAGCCATTTGGATCCGATAGAATGTGTTGAGGGGGAGTGGAGAGCGAAAGGGTTGTGAGCGCAGGATAAACGGCGTTGGGTAGTGAGGGAAAGCCCACCCTCAAACTCTCGGTGACTTATATACATCTCGGCTGTGGGAGGTGGCCAGGGAGTGGCTTTGTTCAAATACACCATTTTCGGCCATGGGCTGAGCGTCCCATTATCTTTCAAATTCCAGATTGTGGCGCTAACACGTCCTCAGGCCTCAGGCCTCATCGCCAAACACACGGTCCCCATTTGACTGATACGTGCCACCCACCCCACGTTTTCGGGGGCATGCGCCTGGTCCCCGGGTTTGTTTGAGCGGGATTATTTGGCCGTGAATTGTGGGTTTGAACGGTGGGCGAGTCACGGCGGTCACGTAGTATTACCGTCCGTCTCCAAGGCCGTGCACGAACCACGGCTCTATCTAAATGACATCAATGGGGGGAAAGGCTACGCTCACGCCCAAAGGGCCAGGTTCTATTCTAGGCCCATCTTCCATAAACTCCGAACAAAGGAAAGTGCAAGGGGGCGAATGAGTCGGTGGTGGGTGGGGGAATTCTCAGTAATTTTGAGGGAAGGTGTCCGTGCATTCCAAGAGCCGCGCCGTGCTTTGATCTTCGGGAACACTAGTACAAACCGTCAATCGATTGATTGAGGTAGGCGAACCTTCCAGTGGACGATACCCAGCACGGCGTTGTTTGAATCTAGGGCTGGTTTTCCACACCAGCACGTCGAATCCAACTTCTACCCCAGTTTCCCCTCTCGCTACCGTCCTGGATCCCTTCGAGAGGCGACAAGTGAGACACAAACGCGTCAAAACAATACCCAGAAATCGATCTAATCGTGGGTTGGGCCCAGTGTTTCCGATAGGCACGGAATTAGAGGGCCAGAGTGGCTCAAGCGCTCACTGACTTGCTTCCGATCCCACGGCGCTCCACGCCCATCCCCGTCAGTCCCGCCGGCTGCTTCTTGCCGTTTCGTACCGCATGACACAGATACTGTGTCTTCCGCAAGCCAGGGATGCGGGAGCGTTTCCGATTTAATCGATTGCGGGACGCGAGTCTGACGACGCCCTACCCTCCTCTTCTAGTCCTTTGAATCATGGCTGGATTCCATCCTAGGATCAACCGGGCGGCTCACGGCCCGGCTAATATCCGGTGCGCAATGACAAATTCCGTCAGAGAAGATTCACGTGACCTTGAGGGACCTTGTTACCTAACCACGAGATGGAGGTATTCCCACATGCCAGTGGATGAAAAACAAGGGTTCGCCAAGTGCGAACGGGCTCTTCAGGAGCCTTATCCTCCCCCCAGCACAGGGCACAAACAGCTTCAAAGCTGTGCTATTTATCTCGCGAGTCTTGATCATGGACTCCGGCCGTAGTGCCGAAGGGTTACTACCCTAGAGACCTAGTATAACGGTCCAAGCGCGAGTCACGAGCTCAGCGCAGCAAGCCTCAGTGCTGCACGACGGGAACTTCCCCTCTCCTCCGTGACTCCCCGACACAACCCCGTCCAACCTCAACCACGCGTCACAATTCTGTCCAGCCTCGACCACGCGTCGCGACGACTGGCCAACTCACGGGGATCACCGTACCCTCCGGAGGATCAACCAACACCTCTCCCCCCTCCCCCTCTACGTGGCTCCAGAAAGGAAGAGGACAACAACCACGCGCGAGACACCCCAGAGAACCGACCACTCTCCCCTCCCCAGTACAACCAAGATCGCCATCGCTGCCGACATAGGAGTTCCTTGGCGGAGACGGCACCCGTTATTCCACGGCGTCATTCCAACCCCCGAGTTATCTACGCGATCACCAAGTAGTCTACGAAGTAGTTTTCTCCTCGTCCACCTTGATAGCAAAATACACCAGCAAAAATGGTCGGGTCTCCGAAACACTTCAAGGCATGCCTCTTCCACCGACGGACTTTAACGGTATGAAAAAAGAAAAGAAGGTATCGGCCAACTGTCAAATACAACCCCCTGTCTGGGTTCAATGTAAACGCGTCGCGCTTTCTGAGGGCCTAGGTGGCGGCAATGTTGACCAGTGACACATCCGGTATACCTTGCGGAGGACATCGGTCGAAGATATGTAGCGAGGTCGGCATCTGCACCCTTTCTGCAGCCCGTCATTTGCCCTGGGGTTCTCGGTCGCCTGGCGAAAACTCTCCACCAGCCTTTCATTTCCGATCGAGATCATCTATAGCGCCCGTCCTATTGATTTCCCCATTCGTGAGCGACTCATGTGCGGGCCGAACCCCACGAGGCTCATACTTAGTTTCTGCGGGTCACTCTCCCCCAACAATAGGAGGCTAATGGTCGTAAGTGGTTCCCGAAGGCTGTATATTCGCACGGTGGCGATTGACCGGGACCTGGCAGCCACCTCGAACGCGCCGTCATCGCGAGGTGTCAAGACAGGGGCGGTGTTGAACGTGCATAATGTCAAAGGCGTTCATATAAAACCCCCTTCAGTGGGGCGGGGGGGAGCGTACATCGCTCCCTGCACCCTCCCACCGCCCATCATGACGCTCAGAGACTTTTGGCATTGTGAGTTCCTCCTCTTACTACCCTTCCGACGCCTACTCAGCTGTGCATCTTCCAGCATTCTCAAGTAAGGAGCGACGCAACATGTGTGCACTCATGTTACTCCATCCCTCGAACAAGGCTCAGCGATCTGCTCTCCAGTGCCTTTTATATCGCAGGCATCATGTTCTACAAGTTTGGCCTCGAACTCTTCAGCGGCTCCATTACCACCATTGCCAAGGATCGGGTCGAGTCTGCGGACTTTACAAAGTGTGCGTAACGCGCCGTCTGACCTGCCGGATCTTTTGTCGACTGATCACCTCATCCAGTGGGTGCTGCTCAAGGAATTAAACAGGCCGCTCAATGTATCGGCGCTATCTTCGTCGCGCCTTTGATCAAACGTTGGTGGCCTACGCGATCTATCCTCACCTCAGCCGCCCTCCTCTTCTCTCTCGTGACCACGATTTTAATGGTCGTCAACGCCTTAACCGGTATGTGCCCCCGATCCCACTACAGATATACGGGACTCACGTCCTTCGCAGGCGGACAACTCAAATCCAACACTAAGGAAACCAAGGTTAATTACGGTGGCTGGATTTCGAGAGCTGTGCGTTAACACACGACCCCTTTTCTCCCGTATCCAAAACTGACGGGACGTCGTAGGTTCTCGTTATCTGGATTTTCGGTGGCATCGCCTAAGGTGTGGTCGTGCTTATCAACTCTGTCATGTAAATCCCACCCCCGCGCTCCTTGAGGAATCGCTGACCGGGACCTCTCCACTAGTCCGCGTGATATCGTCGGTGGAAACACCGGAAAGAAGAGGGGGACGGATGCTGCTGTCGTAAGTTATCTATCTCTTGGCCATTTTCTACGTGGAGCTTACGTTCTTCACAGGTGGACAGATCGGGCCCGAGACTGAGGAAAAGAGGTAAGGGAAAGTGATCTGCAAAGGCAGGCCAGAAAATAGATGGCAACGAGTTCTGTCGCGGCCCGTTGTTTCCACTGCGTTTTGGAGACGATGGCTCGAACCGCAGAAGGTTGTGCGTCACGGCGCAGAGCGGGTTTTTATCAGTACCGATGGAACGTCGGGCCCCACACACGAACGACCGTCCTCGGGGATATTCCGGCCCTCCAGATGAGGTCGGAACGGACTCACACACGGTTCCCAGAGACGATCCGCAACAGAAAACCAGGAACCTGTATTATAACTGTACAAAATAAACATAGGGCGACACAACAACACATATATCCATAAGATATACTACCACAACCTCCCTCATCACGAGGGGCAAATAATTGCAAATGGAGCAAGCCCAAGGGGAACCAAGGGCGAAAAGCAGAGCGAAAGACAGAGGGAGGGAGGAACAAATGCAGACCGCTCCAACAACCACGAACCAAAGACAACAACGGACTAATCGTCGCTATCGTCACTCGACGACGAATAATCATCATCCCCAAACATGTCTCCCCCTACAAAGGTGTCCACGCCACCATCCTGATACACCTCCTGTTCTTGCTCCGGTTCCGGTGAAACCGCCTCGGCCAGAAAATCGAACTCTTCAATGTCGTTTACATCCCCTTCTCCCTCCGGCCCTCCTCCCCCTTCGCTTTGAAGCTGCTCGTCCATTTCGGCCATTAAATCATCCATATCGATATCCACACCCTCTCCATCCCCTTCTGCGTCCGCGTCGTCATCGTACCGGTCTTCGTCTCCATCAACGATGTCCAACGTTCCGTTGAACCCTGCTGGAGGGTCTTCCTCAATCGTCAGCGACCCAAGCCTATACGGCTGGGGTTCGGTCTGAGGCTGAGGCTGAGGAGGGGACGGTCCACCAGCGTCTACCTCGTCCCAATCGGACTCCGAATCGCTCAGTACGGGCATCGTCTCCGCAAATGTGGATGGTGGGGGTTGGGTACTGGGAGACACCGTTGGCAATGATAGCGAGGTTGCCCCGCTCCCGGCTGCGAGTGCCGTCAACGGGTTCGTCGACGAAGACGCAGTGGAAACTCCGGTGGGTAGTTCCAGGCTGAACCCTTTCTTCGCAGGTGGCTGAGGTTTTGGCTGAGGTGGTGGTCGTGGTGGGGGAACCATCGAAACCTGCGGTTTGGGAGGTAGTCCAGCAGCCAACGCAGGTGGTTTGGAAGTTAGTGGTTTCGGCTGAGGTCGTGGCTTTTGAGGCGGAGGTGATGGCCTCGACCGTTTCGGTACCCTTGTGGACCCCTCAACCCCAGGCTCTGCCTCCCTCTTCACGCCCTTGCTCTTCAAGGCTCCAGCCAGCTTAGCCAACTTGGACACCGGAGTTGGCACGGATGGCGCAGCGGGCTTCTTCTCGGGTTTAGGTTCCTGTTTCGGAGGCGCAGATTTCTTATTCGCCACCCTCGCAGCAGCAGAATTCGGATTCATGAATATCGGCACGGGCTCCTTTGGCTTGGGTTTCGGTTCCCTCTTAAGCATCGGCTTCTTCGGTAATGACTGTGACCCCGATGTGCCATTCGGGGTAGAAGAGGTAGAGGATTTGAGCGAAGATGGCTCTTGCTTTGCGGAGGGTCTCCTCGGAGGCGCGTCCTCTACCACGCTCAACAAGTCGCGCTCTAACTCCGGGGTTAGGTCTAGGTCGATATCGGTTTCCTTTTTCGTAGGAGAGACCGGTACGGAGGGAACCGTGTGAGAAGCTATTGACAAAACGTGAGAAACGAGAGGCCACCAGGAAACCGATGATCGTGGAAAACGCGCACGGGAATCAGAGGGCCGGTTTGAACCCATCGTGCTCTTGCCCCCCCAGTTGACATTAATCAGAGAGTCCAGCTTCTCCAAGGTGAGGGTCTGTGCGGCAGAAGCGGGGAACTGGTTTCAGCCGTTGATCCGGAACATGGGAACAAGACAACACACGTACCCCGAGCTCCTCGTCATAGACCAACACGCAATCCACATCCTTCGCTGCCATTTCTGTACCGGTATATAGCTGGCCCTCCCCTGGCTGTTAGTAAAGTCGTAAGCGGATGTGCGACGGACGATTCCGGTGTAGAAGGTGGAAATATCCGGGGGATGTGGGGACTCACCACATTGCTCGCGCGTTCAATGGTGGTCACCTTCCTATCGCCCTCCCTCTTGACTTCGATCGTCCCCGGCTTGTAGGGATCAATAGACTCAGGTTCGAAGTTATCTGCCCAGACGAATAGGCGTTCAGTACCCACGGGCCACCGGAGAGTAAGGGAGAATCAAGCCGCAGTTTGGCAAGTGCCACAGCCAACGGAGGGCGAGGAGAAAGGGAGGGCAACGCACATCTGAAGGAGTAGAACCCTCGATCGGAGAGCTTGGGTGCCTGGGGCAAGCCCTTATTAGCCTTCAGCGCCCCTGCCAGCGAGCTCCCGACGGTGACAGGGTGTGAGCCGTTCGCAAGCATCCAACTCGTTTCGCTCTTGGTGGACATGGAATCTTCGTGTCGCGGACGGGGGTGGGGGAGTCCGGGAGAAGGAAGAGGGGATGGTGGTTGTGGAATGAGGGTGGAAGGGCCGTCTGGAGGGAGGGAGGGTGGGGGAGACAACCGTCCTGCTTTGGCCAGACCAAGGTCAACCGCCAGGGGGAAGTTCACTCCGACCGTCGATCAAACGCTCAAAGACCATCAGGCGTCTATTCACGGACATTGCCCATCCACCTCGCTGCTGTGATCATCCACAACACTGAAACACCAGCCTTTTTGTTCTAAACGTGGATAAAAGGCGGAGAGAAGATGAGAGAAACGAGACACGGTACGGTACGACACTACAAAACAAAGCGGGCATAGGGTAGCGTAAATAAGACTATAGGGATAAGTGGCTGTAACCCAGGTCAGCCAGTGGATAGGAAAGTGGAAGCCTGGAAAACAATTAATCAAACCATACATAGGGTGAGGAACACGAGATATAATATCTTGAAGTGAAACCCAAGTACAAGAGTCATGCATCATGTTAGTCGTAAGGTCCCTCGTGTGGTGGGGGAGAGACTCGGTCATTGTGATTTTTTATCCTCCGGTGTAAGCGCCGCGAGCGGTATGTGTTTCCGCCTCGGAGAGAGTTGCGGTGAGATCGGCTCTTCGTCATCAGTCATGCCGGCGATGGTACCATTGGGACTGGAACGGCCGGAACGAGCGGTCGCCTCTGCCAGCTCCTTTCTAAGGGCCTCAAGCTCCTTCTCAAACCTGTGACACGTAAGGTTAGAGTAAATCACCAAAACCATGAGCTCGGGGTGAGGCACTTACTTCCGGCCGAAAACTTCAATATAGAAGCCTCCGCCATTCCACACGCTCACGGAGAAGATGAACAACAGGAACATGTTGCTCCAAAGTGGGCTGGCGTAGAGCACAAACACCGCGGGGAGTTCTGTCAAGATGGCGTAGGCAAGCTGTCCACCCATGAACACGGCTTCCCGGGATTGTGGTGGGAACCTGGACAAGAACGATCCAATGGCGCTTCCCTTGGAGTTTAAAAGGAACAGGAAGGATGTCGTCCTCTGTCCGGACTCGATCTTCGTCCTCCGATCAACGAGGACGAACTTCCAATATAACATTTGCCAGATCGCATCTAACAAACTCGAGATCAGTAACGAAACGCGTGTGATGAGACGATGGCTACTGACAGATGAGCCCGGTTAAGGACAGCGCGTATATCGGACTCATGTGAGGGACTTCTAGTAAAGCTGGGAATCGCTGTTCAGCTCCGGGATAGAAATGGCTGTTGGGGAGGACGGTAAGCCGAATTGCACTGATGGGTTGGTTTCACCTTCAAGACGCACCGTATGACAGTAAAAGTAAACGGAGGATAGAGGTGGATGAACAATGAGGTGACCTTGTCCGAGTCATGGAACACCAGACTGTTTCTCCAAGTAATGACAGCGCTGGCCAAAGAACCATGGGACAAACAGTAGCTCGCCACCCACAAAGGTGCGCTAGAGGGGAAGACCCAAAGGAACAAGAAGTTGAGGATGTTCGCGTAGTAGCACAAGTCGAATAGGAAGTAATGCCAAGCTCGCTTCTTGTACTTGTACGCGCGGACCGGGAGGAGATATAATGCTTGGAGCGTATATGCGATGTGCACCCACCTAAAGGACAGAGAAACGTTAGCCATGCTAAAGGGGTCAGTGGTAATGTAGGTGATAGACTCACTCTGGGGCCATTCCAAACATCAAGGCCGAGAAGAACACAGACATGACACCAAAAAAGAACGAGAGCTTCTCCCTAGTCCGAACAACCTTCGTAGAATGCCACGTCGAGGAGAGTTTCGTCAATCGTTGTTGAATCTACACCACACGCAAAGGTACGCGGCCACCCATCGCGTTAATTAGAACGCGGTTCCAAATCCTAGGCAGGGAGGATCCACACCTTGAGCTTAAACTTCTGCATCTCCCTATCCAGGTTCTCCGCTAGATCCTCCCCCGCGGGGGTCTTCATCTTGTTCATAGCCTCCTCGGCCCGAATCTTGAGGCGATCGCTATGCTTCGTGAGGGTTCGTTGGATGAGGTCGATGCGCGCATCGAAGAACGTCTCGACCGTATCTACCAACAAAGCCATTCAGCTTCAGCCAATCCACCTCATATCAGACAAAGAACAGTACTCACCGAGTAACGTGAAGGCACTGGCCAAATCAGCCATCTCGTTCTCTCTAACGAATCGTTCGAACGTCGCAGGAAAGTAACCCAGTGGGACAGAGTTTGGGGGAGTGGAAGGACGAGACGGATTGTCGCAGTCGGCGGCCATGGTTGCGGAGACCGTCGTGGAATGGCGTGGTGACCGTGGCCGTTGAAAGGAAACAAAGGAGCAGACTTCGCCGTGGCCAGAAAGGAATGGCCTAGCGCCACGTGTTTGATGGCGCCTGTTCATCACTGAACACCAAAACGGCCGTTGACAGTGACAGCTGGAAGCCGCCCGTCATGAGTTTGGACCTGAACAACACTCAATTGTATACCCGAGGTTCCAAAAAACAAGCACTATCCGGGATGTTACGTCTAAAAGACGGTTACCTTAAAAGCAACAGCGTGGAGATATTAAAGAAAAAAAAACACAAGCAGTTTCGGACAAAGAGGCGAGGAAAACAGAATAAACAAAGCGTCGAGAAGTGGTATCTGTAGAGGCCACATTGGCCCATCACTAGTCACTGGAGAACCCTAAAATAAAAATGAACGAATCATGGATCTCTCCCTGAACCCCCGAAGGCTTCCTTAAGGAGTGGGCTTCGGACCAGCGGCGCTGAGTATGCTGGTAGCTTGGTTGGGGGTTATTGTGTTGGTGACGGTAGGGGGAGCACCTGGGAGGGTACGAGCCAGTTGACCCAAGATCTGGGGCTTGTTGTCAAGGAAAGCAATCGTTGGTCCGGCAACCAATTTGTCGACAGCACGATCTCTGGGGTTGTTGATCAATGGCTGCGAGTCGGAGGTGACCCAAAGAGCAACCGGGCCAGTGATACCCTGGGGGACTATGCACTGTGAGAGAGGAAGGGAGATAGTGAACGGCAAACCGCCAGCCAACATCTGACAGTGGAAGTTCTGCATTGATAAAGATATCGGTCAGAGGTCATCCCTTGATATCACGAAGCGGCTTACATCAGTGGATCCGTTGATGGCGGGGGAGCTGAAGGTCAAGAGTGTGCCGGCACCAACTACTCCTTTGTTCGTGATGGTCAGAGCTGGGTTCGCAGGGATACCGAGGTCGCAACCAGAAATGAAAGGTCCAGCAAGGGCCAAAACTTCATTAGGAGTGAGAGCGAAATCAAACGCCTGGGGGATGGCAGTCCCAGCATTAAGGACGTTCAGGATCGTCTGATGGCGAGCCTCGACGGTCAGAATTGAGCCGGCGGCGGTGAGGATGACAGGGTCGGTGATGATATTGGCAGCTCCGAGATACGCGGTAACGCCAACATTTTCCACGAGACGAGCGACGGCGGCCATGGTCTTGACATCGCCGAGAACGCTCGAGAAGTCGAACTTGCAAGTATCAACGGGCTTGCCTCCAAGAATCTTAATACCCTCCTATAAAACGAGCATCCGGGTCAGATCAAACCAAGGAGGTAGTCAGACCATGTATGTGGACATACTCGGAGCACAACCGAATGGGTCGCTTCATCGGATTGGATAGATATGAACTGTTCAATGGCGAGCTTGGCATTCGTGAATCCGGCGGCGATAAAGTCGCTTTCTTTAAACTTGGCGAGAGCCTCAGAATAAAACTTGGACTCGAGTTGTTCCAAAACATCGGCGAATGCTGTGAGTGAGAGAGGATGATCGAATCGAGGTCAGCTCCGCGGTCGGATAAGATCGAAAACGCAAAATCAAAACAGATTGCGGGAAGAAAAAAAGAAAAGAAAAGAGGAGACGGTACGCACTGAGGACCAGGAGGTTCTTCGCATTGTCCTGCCTCTTCCACGGGGCAGCAGCCACAAAGAGTGGGGCGGCGAGAGCGAGGATCGAAGTAGCGAAACGCATTGTGTTTATCTGTGAATGAACGCGAAAAAAAGATTGGACAGGAAAATGGATGTGTTGCTGGCAACGGTTGCTTTAAACGAAAGGAAGGCCTGCTGGATAAGAGAGTGTTGAGGGAGAACTGGGCTCGAGAGCGGTCCAAGGGCGCTACCGGGCAACCCAGAAAGAAAAGAACTAGAGAACGGTCATCAGCATATGCTTGGCGAGTTAGAAAACCGAGTTTGACTCACGGGGGGGGAAAGAAAGAGGGGGAGGGGGGCGGGATGGGTGTGAGTAACGATCACTCGTCCCTTTTATCAAAATCTCGTGCGCCCGGGTCGGCTGGGGGGAGAATACGACATATCGCGACGGTGGTCATGGAAACTCGTCCAGAACTGTCCCGGGTTTGTGATCGACAAGCCAGGTCCTGCGCGCTTGACTTCCGTTCCGCTTCCTCGGACAATCGTTTTCGAACAAAGAAACTCGCGGGCGTGGCTCGATGCTGTACTCTAATGAACGGCAGTGTTCGGAGGATTCATCTCAACGTTTTTTGTGCTCTTGTGCGATATATACTACCCTTTGTGCCTATACCACTCCCTCGTTCTCGGTGACCCTGAACAGACATCACCGACATCACCGACAACAACTGAGCTTAACAACTCGCCGGCACGCCCGGTATCCCCTGTTCCCAGCCTCCCACCAACTATGGCAAGGGCCGATCAGAGTCTCTCGTTTCTTAACCAACGGGAGATTATTTGTAACGCTTCAATGGGCTTATCATGGGGGACGTATACGATGGCCATCAGTCAAAGCATGATTTATGGATGGGAGATGACTTATCATATGACCGGCGCCATTCACGGTTGCCACCGTCAACAACCCAGAGGATTTCGTCTCACCCGCCTTCTTACCACCGACGGTCCAGTCACGCCACTGGTTAGCAAGATACTCCGCTTGCCCACTCCATTCCAGACGTTCGACCCAGAGTTTGTTGGCGCTAGCGTTGCACTGCCAGTCATATGTTCCGAGGTAAATCAAGACTCGGATCCCCCGCTAACAAAGGCAAATGTGAACGTTAACGTGTCGACATTCAATGGAGTCGGTTACTTGACTTTACCTCGAGTAACCCACCAACGTAGAGCTGGGTGGGGACCCTGAACCGATCCATGTGACTGATGAACCCAGAAAACACAGAGTCCGAGCACGATGTGAAATTAGTGGGCGATTCAATGCCGAGAAGTTTCCTGACATCCTGGCGGTTGAGGTAGTTCACGATAACGTCGGTCTCCTCATAACAGAGGTTGCCTATGCATGGCTACGGTTTTGTGGTCATCATTGAGACCCTTGGTTGGGCCATGGCGGTGTACTTTACCTTGGACACATCGTATACGTTCCGTCCTACGGAAATTTTAGCTCGATAGCACTTGCTTCACCATAAAGGCTTCCTCACCGGTCGCCCAGAATGCAGAGCCAGTATGCTGGTCACAGAAGTCGAGGGCAGCCCCGCAACTGATGGGGTCAAAGACATCGATGCAGCTTCTCTTCATAGCTGCGTGGCAGCGAGGGAGCTATGTATAAGGGGAACGTCAGCTTCACCCCGCCGATCCAAGATATCACCCACTATGGTTTTGATTCGGACGCACTCGCTGATACTCTGGAATGGGACATCAAAAGCAGCGGTCCCGCATTCTGTCATGTATCTTCCTTCGTACAAACTGCCAAGACTCAGAGCACCACCGGTGGGCGCCAAGGTATGAAACTCACGTCGTGAAATCGGTAATACCATTCCCGATCAAAACACTCTTGAGATTGATCGTGGGGCGACCCTCAGCAGCAGCGATGGCGTTCTTGTCGACAATCTCACTGGCGAAGACGGGGAGGTATCGTCCCTGCCGAATGAGTTAGCCGATCGGAGTTCCTTGGAGGGGGACACAGCTCACAGCGTAGGATTCTCCGGAGAGATGGAAGGGTCGCCCAGAGAATTGGGTAAATGTCTCAAAGAAGATGGTAACGAAAGCCTGGATGTTCTTCGTAGCATCTTCGGTGGTCTCTACAACTTCCCCGTAATCCGCGTACGAAAAACCGACTCCGACCCTACAAGGATATTTAGCGCCAGTGGCAGTGACATAATAGGGATGGAAGTTGTGCGGACGTACGGCTGATCCAGGAAGAAAATGTTGGCCTCATTGTTCCAACTGTATGGGTTCCAGGTGGTCCCGTTAGAGGATCGGTTATGCATATCGATGTTGCACGGTCCAAGCTCCATGAGAAGACCCATAGAGCTCGAGCATCCAGGACCTGGCTGAGGGTTAATGACGCTGACACTGATCCCGGAATGAAACGGTCCCACCTCCGTTAATCCACATCATAACGTCGTCTACGACACAGCATGTGAGAAACAGCGAACAAAAGGCGAAACGAGCGCGTTTACCTTTGGCTGGATCGCGTCTGCTCTCGAAGAAATAGAAGAACAGGTGTTTCGCGCCGGAATCGACATCAAGGTATCCCGTGTAGGCACTGCGTGGTAGCGTTCGTCAGATGACGTGGATTTTGGCCCAAGGGGTGAGATACGAACTTGACAGTCAGGTCACAGAATTTGGTTTTCTTGACCCTAACCTGGTGATTAGGAAACTTCGGATGAGCGAGAGTCGTGAACTCTTCCGTCGACCCCAACTCCGACAAATGCATGGTGGTTACATTCCTTCCCAGGTCCGGAACAGTAGGGAAAGATCCGATGGGTTCCTGTACATTGAAATGTTGCGCGAGAGCACAGCTCGCGAGGGATACAAGAGCTAGCAGTGACCGCATGGTTGTGGTTGAGGCCAAAGGTTAGTAGCCCGCTTGGAAGCAGGCGCGGGAGAACGTCGGATCCATCATTCCACGAATTCCGGGGTTTTCTTATCCGACAGTGCCGACCATGTGTGAGATAGTCCCAGAAAGTGTCTAAGCCACGACGACCAGATCCCTCCGAAGTGAACTGATGTAGTCGTGCAGAGTCGATAACGAGATTGTAACCGACCTTGCGACAGCGAGGTCACCTCTGGCCCGATAGTTGCAAGGCGCCACCCAGGCCTGAGGCTGCTTTGTCCTCCTCGGTCGTTGGGTCACCGCGACTCTTCGACGAGGAGTTTATAGTTGCCACAGTTGGTGAGTCAAAGCCGTCGCGAATGGTCGCCGCCATGGACATCACAAGGCCGAATTCCAGACGCACCCCGAGTTAGGGGATGAGATCGACACTGGTCACGAGAGTTCCCAATTTCCCTCGTTCTCTTGGGTTTGGGGCCGCAGCGTTGTGGTAAACAACGGGGTGGTTTTCGGCCCTTCCCTCTCGTTTCGTTTTTCGTCGTCGTGAGGTTGAGGTACTGGCCAACTCACTCACCAGGCTCGAGGAAGTGAGGAACCAACCCTACGTCATATGGATCCGGATTCACACGTCGACCTAAGCTTGTGCTAGGCTGGAATCCAGCCTCAACTTCAGATCAGGGGGGAACAACCGGAGACAGCTCTGAAGTAGCTTGGGCCGGACTGGTAGCGTCACTCCTCTCGCGCCCCGTCCCTTTCGCAGGATTTATTGACTTGGTTGTCCTCAGGAATCTGTACATTCGACCACCAGCTGCTACACCGGCGCGACCACATCGGTAGTGCTCCGACTCTCGCTTCCCTAATGGAAAGCGAGCGCCGCCAAGAGATCCAAGAGATTCGCTCACCCAGCCGACCCCACCCAGATCTTATCCGATAAGTATCAACACCTCCCGGCCCCGGCTCGCCCATCAGTCCAATAGCAGGTACGGCCCGACCCCAGATTGATATTGAGTCCCGATCAACGATCCTGACCAAAAGAAATGCTGCCCGACCTGCCCTCCGCTTCCGAGTGTAAAAATAGAACCGGAGTAGATACTTAAGGCCCTGGGGTGGGTCGCTCGAGGCTCATGCGCGCTGCCGCTACACCCACTATCACGCATCCTTCCATCTGTTGGTTTCTTTTCTTCGCCTGATTATCTGGTACTTACACCGGCGATTTTCCCGCTTATCGATCACCAGCGCGTGGCACCCCTGGAGCTTACTCGCACTCTCTTGTCATTATCATGGGGGAACGGTGCGGGTATGTGTTCAATTCGAATTTATCAACTTAACGTTGATAGCGGATGCCTCTGCCCGGTGTCTGACCTGGTCTCGCTGGTTCAGTCATGCTACCGGACGAACATTGATCGACTTCGTTCGCGACGTTG
>Ga0307511_10002744_pt1 | contig 18318 bp, 12 predicted proteins | sample 13_EM_MG_FD_200266 | JGI IMG/M metagenome (GOLD analysis project Ga0307511, IMG submission 200266) | Populus trichocarpa ectomycorrhiza microbial communities from riparian zone in the Pacific Northwest, United States - 13_EM | ecosystem: Host-associated > Plants > Roots > Unclassified | place... | reverse complement strand
ACCACCAAGACCAGGAAGGCCAGGCAGGCCAAGGCAAGGGACAGGAAGACGACGAAGACCAAGGCAACACGTTAAAACTCAAGGGGCCCTTCCTGGCGTTGGACGCCAGGAAGGGCCCCTTCATGACGTTCGGCTGGGGTCGCATACCCGGCTGGCCGGGTGCGTCCTTCGTCTTGATCAGGCAGTATCGGGGTATGGCACCGTCCGGCGCGCTGCGCAGGCGGAGGTCCGAGCTGGAACGCAACTGGGCCGAATGGATGGCCGGCACCGCCGCCGGCGACACCCGGGACGAGGTGTTGGCCTCGTGGTCCCGGTCCCGGCCGACGGTGGATCCGGAGCGGGACTCGGCGCCGGCGGTGACGGGCGGGGACCTGGCCGAGCGGTGGGCCGGTTCGCCGCTGCGGGAGCCGGTGCTGGACCTGGCCGACGAGCTGCGCAGCATCGCCGACGACGCCCAGTTCATCGCGGCCGTGACCGACGAGTCCGGCACGATCATGTGGACCTGCGGCGGGCGGGTCATGCGGCGGCGGGCCGAGCAGGTCAATTTCGCGCCGGGCGGCTGCTGGAACGAGCCGTCGATGGGCACCAACGCGCTGTCGCTGGCGCTGCGGACCAACCAGGCCAACCGTGTGTTCTCCGCCGAGCATCTCGTGCACGCCCTGCACGGCTGGGTCTGCTACTGCGCGCCGATCCACGACCGGGACGGCAAGGTGCTCGGCGTGCTCGACCTGTCCAGCACCTGGGACCGCTCGCATCCGCTGGCCATGTCCACCGTGCGCACCCTGGTGTCGGCCATCGAGGCCCGGATCGGCGAGACGCCGCGGACCGGGCTTCGGCTCCAGTGCCTCGGCGGCGCCGTCGCGCACCACGGCGACCAGACGCTGGCCCTACGCCCGCGTCAGCTGGAGATCCTCACTCTGCTCGCCCTGCACCACCCTCGCGGCCTCTCCCCCGAGCAGCTTCGGGACGCCCTCTTCGGCGAACGCGACGTCGCCGCCGCCACTTTGAAGGCGCAGGTTTCCCAGCTGCGCACCGCTTTGCACGGCTCCATCAGCAATCGTCGTTACGTGCTCACGGAATCCATCGCCTGCGACGCCGCTGAGGTGCTGCGCCTGCTGCGGGCCCGCGACGTCACCAGCGCCGTTCGCCTCTACAACGGTCCCCTGCTGCCCACCTCGACCGCCCCCGGCATCGAGACCTGGCGTGAGCACATCGCCGTCGCCGTCCGCCAGGCCGTGCTCGAGTCCGGCGACCCCGAGCACGCCCTCCGCTTCGGCGAGCTCCACCCGTACGACGCCGAGGTCCACGCCCGCGCCCAGCTCCTGCTCCCCACTTCCGACCCCCGCCGCGCCATCGCCGCCGCCCGCCTCACCTGGGCCGACTGACGAATTTCCGGCCGGCGTGACGAAGGCAGGGGCGGCTGTGCCAGCCTTGGCGGGTGCATGGTCTGTCACTGCCCGAGGAATTCGCCCTGCTGTCGCTCACCGACACGGGCAAGACGCTGGATGCCACGCAGGCGGCGGTCGGGTGTGCGGCGGCGGAGCTTGGGGAGCTGGCGATGCGCGGCAAGGTGGTGATCGACGTCCACAAGCAGAAGATAGCCGGGTTCGACGTGTACCGGACCGGCGCGGAGGAGGTGCGGGTGGTCGACGCCACGAGCACGGGCCTGGGCTGGGCGGACGAGGTGCTGGTGAAGTTGGGTGCCCACGCCGCGGAGCACGGCAAGATCATGCTCAGGCGCTGGCTGCGCCGTCGGCGCGAGGCGTTTGCCTTGCACCGCAACGCACTCGTCCAGCGGGGCCGGCTGCGTCGGGAGTCTGGACGGCGGCTGTTCCGGGTCGTGGACCGGTACCTGCCGGACGCCACGCGGGGCTACCTGATCGCCGACCTGCGCGCGGCCCGCGGCGGGCTTCCCGAAGACCCTCACATGTTGCTGCTGACGGATCTCGTCGTGGGCTCCGGGCTGTCCAGGGACCTGGGCATAACCTACAACCGGCAGCACCGCCTGGACCGCGGTCGCGGCATCCAACCCGGCCGCGCCGTGCCGGCACCGCCCCAAGCACTGCTGGACGCCAGCGCGGTGCTGTCGGCGGCGGTGCCCAAGAGGTCCCGTCGGGGCTGATCCGACTCAACCAGTAACGCTGGTAGACGGATCGCGGCGACGGGCGCAGCCCAGGGTGATGTCGAGACGGGCGTTCTGGCTGGTGTGCAGGCGAATGCGATGCGCGGTCGGCGGATACGCGGTGGCGACGACGGTGCACGGCCCGGGTGGGAGGCCAGTGACGTGGTAGCGGCCGTGACTGTCGGCGGTGGTGGCGGCGACCATGCGGCCGTCGCGGTCGAGGACGCTGAGGGCGGCGTGGGGGCGGGTGGTGCCGGCGACGGAGCCGCCGCTGAGGGGGATGCCGCTGAGCTCACGGAGGACATGCCGCAGGTGGATGAGCGGCGGAGAAGCGGGAACGCCGGGGGCGAACAAGGCGGCGTCGGCGGCGGCGAGAGGGGCTTCGGCGGCGGGCTGGACGGCGCCGACGGGGGCGGCGATGAGCTGCCGGACGGCGTCGGCCAAGGCCTGGCAGGCGGGGGCGAGCTGAGCGGCGGGGCCAGGAGGACGGCGTAAGGCCCGGGCGTGCATGCCGAGGGAGGCGTAGAGGGCGAGCCGGTGCCGCGTCCGAGGGGAAACGGTGCCGCCGAGCATGGGCACGGTCAGGGGCCGGGCGACTAGGGCGACCTGCCAGAGCCGGGTGTCGAGGGTGCGGATGGCGGCGTCGAGATCACGGCCGGAGGCGGCGTCGTCGAGCACCTCGGCCAAGGCGGTGAGCACGGCGTCGCGAGCACTGCGGATGGTGTCCCGAGTGGACAGAGGGGTGACGACGAGCGCCACCAGGAAACCAATCGCCGCGCCGACGGCGGTCTCCTCCAGGCGGAGCAGGAGCAGGTCGGTGGAGAACTCGTGCAGCACGCTGTAGAGCTGGCCCACCATGATCGTGACGAAGAAGATCATGTACAGGTAGGAGACGCGGATCAGATAGAAGCCCAGGAACATGCTGCCGATGATCACGGCCAGCACAGCGGCGGTGTTGCCGGCGGTGAGGGCGGCGAACAGCACGGAGGCGACCAGCCCGAACAGGGTGCCGAGAACCCGGTTGAGCCCCTTGACGAAGGCCTCGGTGCGGGTGGCGGTGCCGGCGAACAAAACGAACGCGGCGATCACGGCCCAGTAGTACCGGGCGGGCGAGAGCGCGGAGCCGATGATGATCGCGAGGGCCCCGGCGACGGCGACCTGGATGGCCTGACGGGTGGTCATGTCCAAGCGGGCCAACGGATTCCAGTGCCCGCCGCGGGCGGGGACATCCTTGGCCACGGCCGGCGAGCCGGGCAGGGCGCCGAAAGCGAGGGAGATGGAGGCCTCGAACTCGTCCAGCACGTCGTCGGTGGTGGCGTCCGAACCGGACGCGAGGGCGACGAATTCGTTTACGGCGACGGAAAAGTGCTCATCGGGCAGCACTCGGGCGAGCTCGGCGGCGCGGGCGTCGTCACGGCGGGCCAGGCGGTCTGCGACCCACGCGGCGGCCGGGGCCCGGTCGGTGTCGACAAGCGCCTCGGCGGCGGTGACCAGTTGCTCCAAGGCGTGCTGGGCGTCGATCAGCTTGCGGCGTAACCGAGACGGCGACTTGTCGGAAGGCAGAGCGCCCGGTTCCGCCGACCAGCCCTCGACCATCAGCGCCGCCTCAGTGACGGCGGCCAGCCGCGCGTGCAGGCGGCGGCGCAACCGCTCGATACGCCGAGAGTCGTTGCAGGACAACAGGTCGGAGGCGGCTCGGGCCACGGCCCGCGCCCGAGCGTCGAAAGCCCGCACGACACGCGCCAAAGTCTTGGCGGAGTTCACCCGCAGCACGGTGATCGACAGCAGCAGCACCCACACCGTCGCCACGATCACGGTGATCATCAGGCCGGGCAGCATCGCCAGGGTGGTGTGCAGGAAGGCGGCGAAGAAGTAGCCCATCCAGCCCATGAAGCCGTAGAAGAAGTAGTCGACGCCGAACCGCCGCACGTACACCGCGGCGAACATCACCAGCACGAACACGGCCAGCATGAGCACGGTCTTGTCACCGACCAGGGCTCCGGCGACCATGCCGAGGCCGAAGGCGACCGGGAACAGCGCCGCGGTGCGGGTCTTGGCCCACGCGCCGCCGGAGCCCAGGGCCATCGCGCCCATCATCGCCACCACGGCGCCGAGCAGCATGGCGATCAGCGTGCCCATCGCGTTCGCGCCGGTGACCAGCGCGAACGCGAACTCCACGGCCAGCGCGCTGGCCATCGCGAAGGTCGCCGACGCCGCCGACCACAACCGGCTCAACCCCGGGTCCGACGCCATCAGCCGGTCCCGCACCTCGCTCAGCGCGAGCGTCATCCAGGCCCCCAATCCTCGATAGCGGTACCATACCGCTAATTACCGGTGTCATACCGCCAGTTCTCGGAGGCGTCACATGGTCGACACGGCGGAGGCACTCGACGTGCTGGAGCTGGCCACCGCGGTGCTGGTCCGCAACTTCGAGCTGCTGCGGCGCCGCAGCGACGTCTACAAGGAGCTGGACAAGTCCGAGTACCTGCTGCTGCGCACGCTGGACCAGACCGGCCCGGCCGACGTCAGCACGCTGGCCAACGCGCTGGGCCTGGACCCGTCGACCGCCGGCCGCCAGGTGACGGGCATGCGGGGCCGCGGCCTGGTCACCAAGATCCACGACAGCACCGACCGCCGCCGCTGCATCATCGCGCCCACCGAGCAGGGCCTGGCCCTGATGGCGCTGACCCGGCAGCGCCGGCTGGCCGTCTCCGCCGAGTTGCTCGGCGACTGGACGCCGGACGAGCTGCGCACCTTCGCCGAGCTGCTGACCCGGCACAACGACGCCGTCGCGGCCCGCTACCTGAAGGCCTGACCTGGCCCCGTCTGACCTGCGCGGAAACCTCGCGGCAACCCCTCACGGGCAGCGTGACAGCGGTCACCGACGGCCTGAGGGAGTGCGAACAATGGTGTACGCCAAGCCTGGGACAGACGGCAGCATCGTGCGGTTCAAGGCCCGCTACGACAACTTCATCGGCGGCGACTGGGCGCCGCCGGCGGAGGGACGGTACTTCGACAACCCGAGCCCGGTGGACGGCCAGCCCTTCTGCGAGGTGGCCCGCTCCACCAAGGCGGACATCGAGCTGGCCCTGGACGCCGCGCACGCGGCGGCCGAGAAATGGACCAAGACCTCGGCGACCGAGCGGTCCGTGCTGCTGAACAAGATCGCCGACCGGATCGAGGAGAACCTGGAGCAGCTGGCCGTCGCCGAGACCTGGGAGAACGGCAAGCCGGTGCGCGAGACGCTGGCCGCCGACCTGCCGCTGGCGGTGGACCACTTCCGCTACTTCGCCGGCGTGGTGCGGGCCCAGGAGGGCGGCATCAGCCAGATCGACGAGGACACCGTCGCCTATCACTTCCACGAGCCGCTGGGCGTGGTCGGCCAGATCATCCCCTGGAACTTCCCCATCCTGATGGCCACCTGGAAGCTGGCCCCGGCGCTGGCCGCCGGCAACTGCGTGGTGATCAAGCCGGCCGAGCAGACGCCGGTCAGCCTGCTGCTGGTCATCGAGCTGATCGCCGACCTGCTGCCGCCGGGCGTGGTCAACGTGGTCAACGGCTTCGGCGTGGAGGCCGGCAAGCCGCTGGCGTCCAGCAGCCGGGTGGCCAAGGTCGCGTTCACCGGCGAGACCACCACCGGCCGCCTGATCATGCAGTACGCCAGCGAGAACATCATCCCGGTCACCCTGGAGCTGGGCGGCAAGAGCCCCAACATCTTCCTGCCCGACGTGCTGGCGGCCGACGACGACTTCCTGGACAAGGCGGTCGAGGGCTTCGTGATGTTCGCGCTCAACCAGGGCGAGGTCTGCACCTGCCCGTCCCGGGCGCTGATCCACTCGTCCATCTACGACGAGTTCATCGCCCGCTGCGTCGCCCGCACCGAGGCCATCACCACCGGCAACCCGCTCGACCCGGCCACGATGATCGGCGCGCAGGCCAGCAACGACCAGTACGAGAAGATCATGTCCTATGTGGACATCGGCCGGCAGGAGGGCGCGCAGGTGCTCACCGGCGGGCACTCGCGCAAGGTCGAGGGCCTGGAGGGCGGCTACTACGTGGAGCCCACCATCTTCAAGGGCACCAACAACATGCGCATCTTCCAGGAGGAGATCTTCGGCCCCGTGGTGTCGGTGGCCACCTTCGACTCCGAGGACGAGGCGCTGAAGCTGGCCAACGACACCCTGTACGGGCTGGGCGCCGGCGTGTGGTCCCGGGACGGCAACACGGCGTACCGGTTCGGGCGGGCGATCAAGGCCGGCCGGGTGTGGACCAACTGCTACCACGCCTATCCCGCGCACGCGGCGTTCGGCGGCTACAAGCAGTCCGGCATCGGCCGGGAGAACCACCGGATGATGCTCGACCACTACCAGCAGACCAAGAACCTGCTCGTCAGCTACTCGCCGAAGAAGCTGGGCTTCTTCTGATGGGAGAACGGATTCGGCGGGTCGAGCTGACCGATCAGGCGCGCTCGCTCATCGAGACGCTGACCGAGGAGCACGGCCCGCTGATGTTCCACCAGTCCGGCGGCTGCTGCGACGGCAGCGCGCCGATGTGCTACCCGCGCGGGGAGTTCCGCGTCGGCGGCTCCGACGTGCTGCTCGGCGAGGTCGGCGAGGACGTCCCGTTCTGGATGTCGTCCAGCCAGTACGAGTACTGGCGGCACACCTACCTCACCGTGGACGTGGTTCCGGGCCGGGGCAGCGGGTTCTCCGTCGAGGCCCCGCACGGCGTGCGCTTCCTGATCCGCTCACGCCTGCTCACCGACGTGGAGTCCCAGCACATCGACGCCGAACCCCCGCTCCCCACCGGCGCCGACTGACCCCCGCGAGTCCCGCCTAGCGTCAGACCGAATGGATGAAACGGATTCATGCATTTCGGTGTGACGCTGAGCGGGACTCGCCGGGTCAGAACCAGGTGCTGGAGGGCCAGGGGTCGTCGCCCCAGGCGGCACGCCTCGAGGCGTTGGGGTCCTCCTCGAGCCGGGCCGGCGTGCCCATGATCATGGTGGGGCGGGTGGCTGAGGAGTACGGGGTCCAGTCGACCTTGCCGTCGCGGACGAACGAGCCCCAGGCCCCGTGCATCACCCGGGACAGCTCCGTGGCGGCGGGGTCGCCCAGGTCGCCGCCGCCGACCGCCCAGGCGAACACGACATCGGTGCCGTGGCCGGCGGCCATCGACGACGGCAGGCCGGGCAGGGCGCCGTCGAACCGGTAGCGCCAGGTCGGCGCGTGCCGGGACTGGCCGTCCACCAGGCGCAGGGTCGGAATCCCGTACCGCTCGTCGGTCATCACGGCGGCGAGGTCGCCGTCGTAGGCGTCGATGATCTCCCGGGCCCGCTCCGCACCGAACGCCGCGGTCAGCACCCGGGTGGCCGGCTCCGCCGCGCGGGAATCCAGCGCCGTGAAGGTGCCGGCCTCGTTGGCGGTGCTGGACGCGAGCAAGGCGACCTTCGCGGCGGAACCCGCGGCGATCCGCCGCACCGGCACGTCCGGCAGCAGCGAGCCGTCGACCACGGGCCGCCACGTCCACACCCCGTACATCGGCGGCGACACGGTCTGCTGCGCCGCCACCAACTCCGCCGCCGACACGGTCGGAATGTGCCGCCGGTCGATGCCCAGCCGGTCGGCGGTGGCCCGCGCGACCTCAGGCGTGGTCACGTGATCGCCGCCGCCGCTCTGCGAGATCGCCCGCTGGAACAGCCCGGACGCCGACGGCGTGGCCATCAGCGTGGCCACGCTCTTCGCGCCGGCCGACACCCCGCCGACGGTCACCTGGCGCGGATCCCCGCCGAACGCGGCGATGTTGTCCCGCACCCACCGCAGCGCGGCGATCTGGTCCAGCACGCCGCAGTTGGTGTCGTCGAAGAAGCCGAACGCCCCCAGCCGGTAGTTGAACGTCACCACCACGACATCGTGGTCGCGCACGAACGTCTCGCCGTCGCCGATGCCCTCCGGCCCGCCGCCGACCATGTAGCCGCCGCCGTGGATCCACACGAACACCGGCCGCGGCGTCGCCGACGGCCGGTCGGGAGCGCACACGTTGACGTAGAGGCAGTCCTCGCTGATCCGCTGTGGATCGTCCACAGCGGCCGGTCGCGGGCCGGGGATCATGGCCGCCGGCAACACGGTCTGCATCGCGCGCGGGCCGAAGCGCGAGGCGTCCCGCACCCCGATCCACGGGTCGGCCGGCAGCGGCGGCCGGTGCCGCAGCGGCCCCACCGGCGGCTGCGCGTACGGAATGCCGCGCCAGGCCACCGCCGCACCGAGATCGACGCCGCGGACCTGGCCGATGCTGGTGGCGACCGTTGTCGTCATTTCACTCCCCCGAGTGTTATTTGCCTTGGGTGCGCCGGCCGTGGGAGACCGCGTAGACCTGGCCGCGGAAGCGCAGTACCGGGTCGTCGGACAGCTCGATGCCGGGCACCAGCCGGGTCGGGTCGAACATCCGCCGGTCCCACTTGGCCTGGTCCTCGACCGGGCCGGTGACCAGCAGCCGTCCCACCGTGATCTCCGTGCGGTCGCCCGGCCACAGCACCGTGCAGTCGTCGGTCGGGTCGCCGGGCTCGGCGAGCTGCACCTTCAGCTGGAACGCCACCGTCGTCGAGGCCAGCCGCTCGGTCAGCTCGTCGGACAGGTAGGTCGGCGACTTCTCCGCGGCCCGCTCGTCGGACAGCTGCTGCACGCCCGCCTCGGGCTCCCAGCGGTAGCGCACGGCCGTGCGGCGGCGCATCCGGTCCAGCCAGACGAAGGCGTGCACGGCCCAGTAGCGCAGGGTCGCGTAGCTCACCGGGATCGGGGTGTTCTTCACCGCGCGCAGGCCGCGCATCGCCTCCGTGTGCTCGGTGGCGTACTTGCGCACCACCTCCGGGTCGGGCGAGCCGGTGAACATGTTGGGCTCGGCCGCCTCGAGGAAGTCGCGGAACGCCTGCGGGGTCGCGGCCACGAACACCGGCTGGCTCACCGAGAGCAGGTCCGTGGCCACGCCACCGGGCAGGTGGAAGGCCACCGACAGGCCGCGGGCCGACCGGGTGCGGTCCCAGATGTAGGGATTTCCCGAGAAGTTGGAGAACCGCACGGTCGCCGGGACCGGGTCGCCCTGCAGGTGCGCCGCGGTCGTGTACTCGGCCGCCGCACCCGTCGGCAGGAAAACCGCGCGGTAGCAAGCCCCCTTCGCGTGGGCCCGGCGGTAGCCGGGGTACAGGCCGGACACCCACTCCAGCCGGTCGACGATGTCGACGGCCAACTGCGGATGGGCGCCGTCGGGCGGCTGAACGGACATGGGCGAGATCCTGTTCGGCTCTGCGTCGGACCGTGGCCAGACTAAGGCGCGGCCGTCGTGGTGCCAAGCTGGGTACCGTTGAAGGTATGGAAGGGCACCAGCCGCCGGGCCCGCACGACCGGTTCGAGGACGACCTGATCGGGTTGGACCCGAACGATCCCGAGGTCAAGGCGTTCGCCGAGCACCTGGACCGGATGGAACGGGTCCGAAACGGCTACACCGTGGAGGGCTATCTGGCCGGCGTCACCGACTTCGCCGAGTCGGCCAACCGGTCGAGGGGACACCGCCGGCTGATGGTGGGGCTGGTGGTGCTGCTGATCCTGCTGGGCGTGGGCTTCGCCACCTGGAACCTACTCACGGTGTTCCTCGGCGTGATCATTCCCTGACCGCCACGACTCTGCCCAAACATCCGCCTTTCCGCGTGCCGTAAGCGCATCAGCAGAGGCCCGCTCAGAGCCCGCCTTCCAGGTAGCGGCGGCGGATGGCGGCGCGGGTCGGGCGGCCGGACCAGCCCACCGGCATCCGGCCGGACTCGACGATCACCACGTCGCGGACGCGGACGTTGAAGCGCTTGGCCACGGCGACCCGCACGGCGTCGACGACGGCGGTCACGTCAAGTTCGGCCGGCGGCAGGTGCTGGGAGCGTTCGGCGACGACCACGACGGCCTCGCCGAACGACAGCGCCACCACCCGGTCGGGGCGGATGGCCGGGTGGGCGGCCCGGGCGACCAGCTCGACCTCGTGCGGGTCGAGGCGGCGGCCGTCCACGGTGAGCAGATCCTCCTGCCGCCCCAGCACGAACAGCTCGCCCTCGTGCAGGAAGCCGAGATCGCCGGTGCGCAGCCACTCCCGACCGTCCAAAGAGACCAGTCGCTGCCGGACGGCCACGGCCGGCCCGGACAGCCAGATCTCGCCGACCATGCCGTCGGGCAGCGGCCAGCTGGCGCTCGGGTCGACGACCAGCACACGACCGTCGACAGGCACGCCGCTGGACACGAGCAGGGTGGGGCGACCGTCGGTGCGCAGCACGGCCTTGCCGGCGGCCAACTGCTCGCGGTCGACGGTGATCCGCCGCGGGGGCGCGCCGGGGGAGGTCATGGTGACGGGGCCGACCGCGCCGGCGGCGGTGTAGCAGGTGCGCAGCGACTGCGGTGGCAGCCCGCACTGGCCGAACACGTCGACGGCCACCCGCACGGTGCTGGCGTTGATCGGCTCGCCCCCGTCGACCATGCTGCTGACCTGCGACAGCCGCAGCCACGAGCGGTCCTGCTCGGTGGTCCGGGAGGCGCAGTAGGCCAGTGCGAAGTCGGGCGCGGCGGTGATCACGTCCTGCCCGGAGGCGAGCGCCTGCAACCACCGTCGGGGCTGCTCCAGCACCGACGACTGCTCCAGCAGCACGGCCCGCAGCCGGCCGGCCAGCGGCGCGGCGACGCCCAGCACGAAGCCGAGGTCGTAGCAGAGCGGCAGCCAGTTCACGGTCACGGAGCGTCCGGTGACGGCGCGGAAGGCCGACACCGCGCGCTGGCCGGCAGCGGCCAGGTCTCCGTGGCTCAGCGGGGTCCCGAACGGATCGGTGCCCGGATCCACCGGGTAGCGCAGCATGGCCAGGTCGGAGACCGCGGCCGGGAACCGGTCCAGCTCCTCCTCCGGCAGGCCGTCCACCAGCACCACCGGGGCGTCGAAGAACGCCTGCACCCGCGGCTTGACGGCGCTGGTGGTGAGCACCGCGGTGGCCAGGCAGTCGGCCAGCACGGCGTGCACGTGGGACGGATGGTCGTCGAGATCGGCCAGGTCGAGCGGCACCGCCACCACCCCGGCCCACAGCGCGGCCAGCAGCGCGACGACGTCGTCGACGCCCTGCGGCGCGAGCACCACGGCCCGGCTGCCCGGCCCGGCGACCCGGCGCAGCGCGGCGGCGGTGGAGGCGACCCGGCGGTGCAGCGAACCCCAGGTCGCGGTGACCGACAACCCGTCGAGACTGGTGCTGTGGTCGACGTAGGTGACGGCTGCGTCGTCGGAGTTGGTGGCGGCCCATGCGGCGAGGTGATCGGTGAGCACGGCTCCTCCAAACGCGAGGGGACCCCGTCTGACGTCCAGTGTCCGACGGGGTCCCCAAACCGCAACAGGCTTAACCGATCGTGTAGCTGTACGGAACCCCGGCCAACTCGTCCCCGCTGAGCAGGATGCCGTTGAAGTTGTCCAGGTACAGCACGCCGCTGACCTTCGTCCCCTTCGCCCCGGTCGGGGTGATGGTCACGGTGATGGTCGCCGTCTGGCCCGGGGCCAGCAGCGTCGGCGTGAAGTCCGGCGCGTTGGCGTCCACGCTCAGCCGCCACAGGTCACCGGTGTTGCTGGTGGCCGCGGTGTCGAAGGCCTGGGCGTGCACCTGCGCGGCCAGCGTGGCCGAGCCGGTCACCTCCGCGTCGGTCGGGCCGAAGGCGGTCGCCACGGCCAGCCACTGGCCCTGGGCGACCTCGGACGCCGCCGAGGTGGCGGTGGCCGAGTTGCCGCGCGGCGAGCCGTACACCTCCGGCACGCCGCTGAACGCGGACGCGTCGAAGTCGGCCGGGATCGTCGCGTTCTGCTGGATGGTGAACGACCGGGCCTCGGTCGGCACCAGCCACTCGGTGCCGGTCGCGGTGGCCGGCTGCGGGAACTGCTGGGCCGCCGAGGTCGGCGGGACCACCAGCAGCGCCTGGTCGGTCTCCGTGGTCAGGCGCGGGTCGGCGAACACCGACTCGGGGGCGACCCCGGTGTTGCGGACCTTGATCTTGACCTGGATCGGCTTGCCGGCCGGGACCGTCCCGCTGGGCACGCCGTCGAACGACGCGTCGACCGCGTTGAACTTCAGGTGCCCGGTGAACGGCTGGGACAGCGCCGTGCCGCTGACGCCCTGGCTGACGTTGATCACCAGCTCCCAGCGGCCCTTCTCCGGCGCGCGGACGTAGGACTGGAGCGTGTTGGTGAACACGGTGCCGTTGGCCCCGGCCTGCTGGTTGGTCGACAGCGACAGGATCTGGCCGCTGGGCGACTTCAGCGCGGCGTAGACGGTCTGGTGCGGATCGCCGCCGAGGCTGACGTCCAGGCCGAAGTCCTTCTTGCCGGCCGGCACGTCGAACCAGTACGTCTGGGTCTGGGCCGGCGCGAAGTCACGGCCGTTGCCGCCGACGATCGTGCCGCTGAACGCGCCGTCGTTGGCCGGCGTGATCAGGCTGCGCAGCGTGAACGGCACCGAGCTGACCGCGCCCAGCGGCGTGTCCAGCTCGACCGCGGCCGACAGGTCGCCGGGCTGGCCCGGCGTCTTCGCGGTGACGTGGAAGGTGCCGGACTGGCCGGGCTTGAGGGTCAGCGTGGCCGGGCTCACCGAGCCGAAGTCGGTGTACTTGGTGCTGGTGAACTCGTAGGCCACGTTGCCCTTGAAGCCGGTCGCGCCCTTGGTCACGTAGAACACCGCGGTCCAGGCGCCCGGCGCCGGGTAGCGGACGTCGACCCGGCCGTGGTTGGCCTGGCCGCCGCTGTTCTGCGGCCGCGAGTCGGACTGGTAGACGCCGTTGGGGTCGATCAGCGCCATCCGGATCGTCGCGGACTGCGACGGGTTGCCCGGCCAGGCCAGGTCGCCCTGCAGGTGGTCGGCCCCGAACGGCACCTGGAAGGTGGTCTTGGCGTACACCCGGGTGGCGCTGGTGCCGTCGATGAAGGTCGGCGCCGTGGCCGAGGTGGCGTCCACCGCGATGCTGCTGGTGGTGTCGGACAGCGTCTTGCCCAGCACGCGGCCGTGCGCGGACACGGTCTGGGTGTTGGGGCTGGTGTTGGTCACGGTCAACGGCTCGGTGACGTTGCTGCCGGGCTTGGCCGCCGCGGTCAGCTGGGTGTCGCCGCCGGTGGTGGTGGCCAGCAGGCCGGCGCCCTGCGCGGCCGGCTTGCCGTTGCCGTCCTGGACGGACATGGCGGCGCGCACGGCGGCGTAGGTGTTCATCTCGCCCGCGCCCTGCTCGTCGGCCGGCTGGCCGAGGTCGCTCGCGGTGCTGGTCAGGAGCTGCTTGACCAGCTGCGGGCTCGGCTTGGCGCCGTGGTGGGTGTTCTTGTACGCCTCGATGACCAGCGCGGCTCCGCCGGCGATGAACGGCGAGGCCTCGGAGGTGCCGCCGAAGGTGCGGATGTTGGACGGGCGGCCCTGCTCGTCGAGGCACTCCGAGAACTGCTTGGCGGTGCTGCACACCGACCAGCCGGACTCGCCCGGCGCGACCAGGTCGGGCACCCGGCCGAGGTCGTCGACGCCGCCCGAGGACAGCGAGGACATGTTGTCGTTGGCCCAGGTCTTGGCGAACGTCCGGGCGCCGCGCTCGCCGGTCTGCGCGTACAGCCGGTAGTTGGTGACCGAGCCCGCGGAGATCACGTGCGGGTCGACCGCCGGGGTGCCGATGGTGCCGCTCGGGCCGGCGTCGCCGGTGGAGGCGACGACCGTGACGCCCGCGGCGACCGCGGCGTCGTTGGCCAGCGCGACCGGGTCCACGCCGTCGGCCGGGAACGGGTTGCCGCCCAGCGACTCGTTGATCACGTCGACGTTGTCGGTGTTCACCGCGTAGTCGACGGCCTGCAGGATGATCGAGTTGGTGACCAGGTTGGCGCTGCCGAACACGTTCAGGCCGACCAGGCTCGCGCCCGGCGCGATGCCCCGCACGGTCACGTTGCAGCCCTTGGGCAGCGGGTGCGCGGCGGCGACCACATTGGACAGGTCGTAGGTCACGCGGCCCTGCGCGGCGATGGAGCTGGCGTCGCCGAAGGCTTCCTCGCCGTTCTGCGGGCCGTTCGGGTCGGTGCCGGAGAAGTCCTGGTAGTCGGTGAAGACGTGGCTGCCGTCGGCCCGGATGAAGTCGGGGTTGTTCGGGTCAAGGCCGTCCGCGATCCACGCGACCGACACGCCCTTGCCGTCCACGATGTTCTGCGCCTGCGGCAGGCTCGGGTTGGTGAAGGCGGTGTGCGTGGTCTGCAGGGCCTCCGGCTCCAGCAGCGGCTTGCTCGGGTCGGTGGGGCACGTGCCCGCCGCCAGCGGCTGGTCCGGCGGCGTGGCGGCCGCCTGGACCTGCTGCTTCTGCGCCGCGTCCAACGGCTTGACGGTCCGAGTGCGGTCCGGCACCACCGCGGCCACATTCGGGTCGGTGGCCAGCTTGCTCGCCTCCGCGTCGGTGACCTTGGCCGAGAAGCCGTTGAGCACGTCGAACGACTTCACGTTCTGCGCGCCCACCTGCTTGGCCTGGTTGACCAGCGGGGCCTGTTCCTGGCCCACGGTCTGCTGGCGCTGGCCTCGCTGGGCCTTGGGTGATAACTCGGGGTGCTGGTTCTTGAGCACCACGATCACCGACTGCTTGCTCCCCTGGGCCAGCGCCGCGTCGGCGGCGGCCGCGCCGGCCGCCATCGCGCTCGGGCCGGTCGCGGCGAGCACGCCGGTGACCGTGGCCACGACGAGCACCAGTCTTCGGCGTTGTTGGCGGAACATCCGCGCACACCTCATTCCGGGCGATTCCACATCGGACCGCCGGAGCCTATGTGTGATGTCCGTCGCGGAGCAGGCCAGAAAGAGGGGTAGTTTCGGGCTTATCCGAAATTACGGACAAAACCCGTCTGTAACTGTTAACAGGGATCCTACAATGCGACCGAATGGCGACTGGCGGTTCCGCTCCCACCAGCGTAAAAGCCGTGTGTGAAACAAGTGATCACCTAGTGGATCCGGTCAAGTGCGTACGGTAGCACGCCCTTGCGCCGGCCGCCGTAAGAGATCGGTAACCGCGCGCGAGGGTACGGGCGCAGTAGCCTTGCCCCATGGTCACGTTGGTCGTCGTGGGGTTTCTGGCCGGGGTGATCACCAGTCTGTCCCCCTGCGTGCTGCCGGTGCTGCCGATCGTGCTCACCGCCGGCGGACCGCAGCGCCGCAAGTGGCGTCCGTACCTGGTCATCGCCGGTCTGGTGCTGAGTTTCGCGCTGTCCACGCTGTTCGGGTCGCTGGTGCTGAGCGCGCTCGGGCTGCCCCAGACGCTGCTGCGCGACGCCGGCATCGCGGTGCTGGTGCTGATCGGCGTCGGGCTGCTGTGGCCGCGGTTCGGGGATCTGCTGGAACGGCCGTTCGCCCGGCTGTCCGGCCGTCCGGTGAATCCCAACGGCAACGGAATCGTGCTCGGTCTCGGACTCGGACTGCTTTTTGTGCCGTGTGCCGGTCCGGTGCTGGCGACGATCGCCGTCATCGGCGCCAATCACACGTTCAGCGCCGGCGCGCTGGCGCTCACCGCCGCGTTCGCGATCGGCTGCGGCGTGCCGCTGCTCGTTCTCGCGGTCGCCGGCGACGCCATCACCCGCCGGGTCGCGGCCATTCGTGAGCGCGCCCGCGGATTTCGCATCGCCAGCGGCGTGGTCATGCTGGTGGTGGCCGTGGCCATCGCATTCAACCTGACCGACGGATTGCAGACGGCGGTGCCCGGATACACCGAGGCGTTGCAGCAATCGGTGGAGAACAATGGCGAGGCCCAGGGTGAGCTGCACAAACTCAACGGGCCCGGCTCGACCGACAACACCGCCGCCGCCCCCGGGGCCAACTGCGCGCCCGCCGGCCAGACGCTCCAGGACTGCGGCAAGGCCCCCGAGCTGACCGGCATCACCGACTGGCTCAACACCAAGCCGCTGACCCTGGCCGGGCTGCGCGGCAAGGTGGTGCTGATCGACTTCTGGACCTACAGCTGCATCAACTGCCAGCGCACCCTGCCGCACGTCGAGTCCTGGTACAGCGCCTACCAGAAGGCCGGGCTGGAGATCATCGGCGTGCACACGCCGGAGTTCGCGTTCGAGCACGACACCTCGAACATCGCGGCGCAGGCCAAGGCGCTCGGCGTGAAGTACCCGATCGCCGTGGACAACAACTACGCGACCTGGAACGCCTACAGCAACCAGTACTGGCCGGCCGAGTACCTGATCGACGCCAGCGGCAACGTGCGGCACGTGAACTTCGGCGAGGGCGACTACTCCGGCACCGAGCAGCTGATCCGGCAGCTGCTGGCCTCGGCGTCGTCCACTGTGGACCTTCCCGCCCCGACCGAGGTCGCCGACACCACGCCGTCCGAGCAGCAGACGCCCGAGACCTACCTGGGCTCGCAGTACGCCCCGCTGCACGTCAGCGGCGACACGCCGAGCGGCAGCACGCCGCAGACGTTCCAGTTCCCGCCGTCGCTTCAGCCCGACACCTTCGCCCTGGGCGGCAGCTGGAAGGCTTCCGACGCCGAGTCCATCACCTCCGGTCCCGGCGCGAAACTGGAGCTGAGCTACCAGGCCAAGTACGTGTACCTCGTGCTCGGCGGCTCGGGAACGGTGACCGTGCAAGCCAATGGCGCGACCCGGACCATTTCCGTGTCGGGTGTGCCGAAGCTGTACACCCTGGTGGACAACGGGCCGTACCAGCGCTCGACGCTGACTCTGGACTTCACGCCCGGCGTCGACGCCTACGACTTCACGTTCGGCTGAGGTGGGTGCGGGTTCCGTTGCCCAGCAGCACAATCACGGCGACGGCCCCGAGGTAACAGCCAGCGAACACGATGAACACCGGGTAGGTGGAGCCGGCCTGCACGAGCATGCCGATTACCAGCGGGGCGATCATGCTGGCCAGCCGCCCCGCTCCGTTGGCCGCGCCGACGCCGGTGGCGCGCAGCCGGGTCGGGAACAGCTCCGGCGTGTAGGGCACGATGCCGCTGAATCCGCCGTCCTGGAAGAAGGACAGCGTGTAGCCGGTTATCACCAGCCATACCATCGCGTGCTGCGCGCCGAACACCAGCATCGCTGCCGCGGCGCACAGGCCGGTCACCACGATCAGCGCAGGCCGGCTCACGCGGTCGGCGAACAGCAGCGTGACCACCCGGCCGGCGATGGCCGCGAGCTGGAATCCCAGCGTGTACAGGAAAACCTCGGCCAGCGGCACTCGCATCAGCACCAGCAGCGTCGGCAGCCAGAGAATGACGCCGAAGTAGGCGAAGCTCCAGCCGAACCACAGCAGCGAGGCCAGCAGGGTGCCGCGGCGCTGGGCGGGTGCGAACAGCCCGGCGGCCGGTGACGGTGCGGGGGCGTCATCCTCCTCCACCACCACCTCCGCGCCGGCCGAGATCCAGTCCACCGACCGCCGGGCCTGCTCAACTTTCCCGGCGGACAACAGGAATCGCGGCGTCTCCGGCAACCACCTGCGCACCACGGGGATGAGTAGCACCGGCGCGAAGCCGAGCAGGAACGCGCCGCGCCAGCCAAACGCCGGCAGCACCAGCGGGACCAGCCCGGCGGCGGCCAGCCCGCCGGCCGGGAAGGCGATGGCCCACAGCGCGATCAGCCGGCCCCGCCAGCGGGCGGGCACGAACTCGGTCAGCAGCGCGGTGTCGATGGGCACGAAGCCGCCGATGCCGAGGCCGGCCAGCACCCGGCAGACCATCAGCTGCGCCGGGTCCTGAGCCAGCGCGCCCAGCACTGAGAAGCAGGCGAACACGGCGACAGTTAGCTGGAAGCCGGGTCGGCGGCCGATCCGGTCGGAGAACACACCGAACAGCACCGACCCGATCAGCATGCCGACCATGCCGGACGAGGTGATCAGGCCGATCTGCTGCGGGCTCAGTGTCCAGTCCCGCAACAGCTGCGGCGCGACCAGCGACATGATCTGGAGGTCCATCGAGTCGAAGAAGAACCCGATGGCGCACACGGCGAACACGAACCAGTGCCGGCCGTTGAGCCGGACGGCGGCGACGGCCGGCGCGGAGGTCATGAGAGCCGGGCTCGCAGCGCCTCGGCGCGGTCGGTGCGCTCCCACGGCAGGTCCAGGTCCGGACGACCGAAGTGGCCGTACGCGGCGGTCGGCGCGTAGATCGGCCGCAGCAGGTCCAGGTCCCGGATGATCGCGG